>Ga0308158_10000478_pt1 | contig 64401 bp, 63 predicted proteins | sample PhyBR2_FD_201038 | JGI IMG/M metagenome (GOLD analysis project Ga0308158, IMG submission 201038) | Phyllosphere microbial communities from UC Gill Tract Community Farm, Albany, California, United States - DLSLB.R2 | ecosystem: Host-associated > Plants > Phyllosphere > Unclassified | place: USA... | reverse complement strand
AGGCACGCGGCCATCAGCGACTTGCCCGACCCCGGAGGACCACTCATCAGCAGGTTATGCCCTCCGGCCGCCGCGATCTCCAGCGCCCGGCGGGCATTTTCCTGTCCCTTCACCTGCGACAGGTCGGGACCGGCCACGCCCTCTTCCACCAGTCCGCCCTCGGCGGTCGGCAGGACGGAATGGCCCTTCAGATGGTTGATCAGCGAGAGCAGGTCGGGTGCGGCGATCACCGCGCCACCGCCTGCCCAGCTCGCTTCCGCCCCTTGCGCGGCGGGACAGATCAGGCCCTTGTCGAGCGATCCGGCATGGAGCGCGGCCAGCAGCACGCCGGGCGAAGGCCCGATCCGCCCGTCCAGCGCGAGTTCGCCGACCACGACATGATCGGCGAGCAGTTCGGCATCGACCACCCCCATCGCCGCCAGCAGCGCCAGCGCGATGGGAAGGTCGAAATGCGATCCTTCCTTGGGCAGGTCGGCGGGCGACAGGTTCACCGCGATCCGTTTGGGCGGCAGGGCCAGGCCCATGGCGGCGATGGCGGCGCGCACCCGCTCCCTGCTCTCCCCTACCGCCTTGTCGGCCAGCCCGACCAGATTGAAGGCGGGCAGCCCGGCGATCAGCTGGACCTGCACCTCGACGGCACGCGCCTCCAGCCCCAGATAGGCCACCGTGGACACGATCGTCGCCATCAAATCCCCCTGTACGGGCGCTCCCCTGCCCGCTTATGCTTCCTGCAAAGGATATGGCCCGACCGCAAGGGGCAGAGGGCTACGCAGGAGTGCGCACAGCGGATTGACTTGAAAGCCCGCTTTGCGTAAGCGGCTTGCCACCAAGGCCGTCCTCGTGGCGGCCGTTTTTATTCAGACGTATCCAAGGAATGAACGATGAAGCGTACCTTTCAGCCGAGCAATCTGGTGCGCGCTCGCCGTCACGGCTTCCGTTCGCGGATGGCCACGCCGGGCGGCCGTGCCGTGATCCGCGCGCGTCGTGCACGCGGCCGCAAGAAGCTGTCGGCGTAATCACGACACTGACCCGCCGCCGCGATTTCCTCGCGGCCAATGGCGGGCGACGCGTGGCGATGCCCGGCTTCGTGCTGCAGGTTCGCCCGCGGGATGACGGTGACGCGGCGATTCGCGTCGGCTTCACCGTCACCAAGAAGATCGGAAACGCGGTCGTCCGCAACCGGATGAAACGCCGGTTGCGGGCGCTCGCGCGTGATCTGTTGCCGGAAAAGGGCATTGCGGGCGCCGACCATGTCCTGATCGGACGGCAGGGCGGGATCGAGCGCGACTATGCCGCGCTCACCGCCGAGCTGGCCAAGGCGCTGACCCGCGCCGCCTCGCCCGACACCGGCGGCCAGGACAGGCCCCGCGAACCGCGCGTGCATCATGGCCGTGGCAAGGGGCGCAGCCCCCGTGGCGGCGCACACCGCCAGCCCGCACCGTCGAATCAAGAGCCTGCGTGACCCTGTTCGCGCGGGCCTTGATTCTCATCGCGCGGGGCTGGCAACTCGGCCCTTCGCTGATCCTGCCGCCCACTTGTCGCTATCAACCTTCCTGTTCGGCCTATGCAATACAGGCCATTGGCCGCTATGGCGCGGGCAAAGGGGGCTGGTTGGCGCTCAAGCGCATTGCGCGGTGCCATCCCTGGGGCGGGCACGGACCCGACCCGGTCCCCTGACACTAACGGGGTTTCCACGTGAACCAAGACCGCAAGAATTTCGTCGTGTTCGCGGTGATCGCGGCGCTGATCCTGTTCGGATGGCCGCTCATCCAGAGCAAGTTCTTCCCGAGCAATCCGCCCGCGACCAAAATCGTCGACGGCAAGCAGGTGCCGGTGGCCAACAGCACGGCCAACCCGACCGCCACGACGCCGACCGCGATTCGCGACCGCAAGGTCGTGCTGGCCGAAACCCCGCGCGTGGCGATCGACACGCCGCGCCTGAAGGGTTCGATCAACCTGAAGGGCGCGCGGATCGATGACCTCGTCCTGCTCGACTATAAGCAGACGGTCGACAAGAACTCCCCGCCGATCCGCCTGCTGTCGCCGGCGGGTGCCGAAGGTGCCTATTTCGCGGGCTTCGGCTGGCGCACCGACGGGCTGAACCCGCCCGCCGCCGATACCGTCTGGACCGCCAGCGCGCCCGTGCTGCGCCCCGGCCAGCCGGTCACGCTGACCGCCGCCAACGCCACCGGCCAGCAGTTCCGTATCGTCCTGTCGGTCGACAAGGATTACATGTTCACCGTCCAGCAGACGGTGGCGAACGGCGGCAACGCGGCGGTGCCGGTCGCGGCCTATGGTTATGTGAACCGCGGCATCTCGGCCGATCCCGACACCTGGACGATCCATGTCGGCCCGATGTCGGTCAACAACGGCTCGGCCAATTACGGCCCGAACTGGAAGGACCTGGACAAGGCCCCGACCCGCTTCACCACCACCGGCGGCTGGCTGGGCTTCACCGACAAATATTGGCTGGCGACGCTGATCCCCGATCAGGCCAAGGCGTTCGACGGCCAGTTCCGTGCAGGCGCGGGCCAGACCTATCAGGCCGATTATACGCTCCAGCCGCAGACGCTGGCGCCGGGCAAGCAGATCACCCAGACCACGCGCTTCTTCGCGGGCGCCAAGGAAGTCGCGCTGCTCGACCGCTATACCGACAAGGAAGGCGCGACGAAGCTCGATTACGCGCTGGACTGGGGTTATCTGCGCGTCATCGAAAAGCCGATCTTCTATTATCTCGACTGGCTGTTCAAACTCGTCGGCAATTTCGGCGTCGCGATCATCCTGCTGACCGTCACGATCCGCGCGCTGATGTTCCCGATCGCCCAACGCCAGTTCGCCTCGATGGCGGCGATGCGCGCGGTGCAGCCCAAGATGAAGGCGCTGCAGGAACGCTACAAGGACGATAAGGTCCGGATGCAGCAGGAGGTCATGGCCCTCTACAAGCAGGAGAAGGTCAATCCGCTGGCGGGCTGTCTGCCGACGCTGATCCAGATTCCGATCTTCTATTCGCTCTACAAGGTGCTGATGCTGACGATCGAAATGCGTCACCAGCATTTCGTGCTGTGGATCAAGGATCTGTCCGCGCCCGATCCGTTGACTCCGGTCAACCTGTTCGGCCTGCTGCCCTTCGTGCCGCCGCACTTCATCGCGATCGGCGTCGTGCCGATCCTGCTGGGCATCTCGATGTACTTCCAGTTCAAGATGAACCCGCAGCCGATGGACGACGCGCAGAAGCAGGTCTTCGCGATCCTGCCCTGGGTGCTGATGTTCGTGATGGCCCCGTTCGCGGTCGGCCTTCAGGTCTACTGGATCACGACCAACTGCATCTCGATCCTCCAGCAGCGCCTGCTCTATGCCCGCCATCCGGGCCTGAAGCAGCCGGTCGTCAAGAAGTGAGCGAGCTTCCCACCCCTGCCCCCACCGAGAAGCCGGAAGGTTTCTCGGAGGAGCTGGTCGAATCGGCGCGCAAGCTGTTCGCCGGTCCGGTCACCTTCCTGAAATCCGCGCCCGCGCTGAAATTCCTGCCCGATCCCGTGGTGCCGGAAGTCGCGGTCGCCGGGCGGTCGAACGTCGGCAAGTCGTCGCTGCTCAACGCGCTGACCAACCGCAACGGGCTGGCGCGCACTTCGAACACGCCGGGCCGGACGCAGGAGCTGAACTTCTTCGACGTCGGCACGCCCCCCCTGCTGCGCCTCGTTGACATGCCGGGCTATGGCTTTGCCAAGGCGCCCAAGGACATGGTCAAGCAGTGGCGTTTCCTGGTGAACGACTTCCTGCGCGGACGGCAGGCCTTGAAGCGCGCGCTGGTGCTGATCGACTCGCGCCACGGCATCAAGGAGGTGGATCGCGAGATCCTGGAGATGCTCGACCGTGCGGCGGTCAGCTACCGCATCGTCCTGACCAAGGCGGACAAGGTGAAGGCGACCGAACTCGCTGACGTCATCGCCCGCACCGAGGTCGAGGCGCGCAAGCGCGCCGCCGCGCACCCCGACATTCTCGCCACGTCGAGCGAGGGCGGCATGGGGATTCCTGAACTGCGTGCGGCCGTGCTGGAAGCCATTGGCTAAGCCACCCAGCCGGGGGCTCGGCCGTGATGCGCCGGGTCCCCGCCTTCCCCGATTCGCGGGATAACGCGTCTCCCAATTATGACAGCTTATTGAGGAACCCGCACAAATTCTGTGGGTTCTGGCATCTCGCAACTCCCGTTGCGGCGAAGGCACGCCTGTGTCGTTCGCCCTGTTTGCACATGTGACAGATTTATCGCCCATCAACCGATGCTGTTGCATAAAAGTCGCGCCGCTTCATAAATGTCAGCAAACATGACGCTTTTGTTGACGTCCCGACATGCTCGGGAATAGCCCCATGAATACAAGTAGATAAATTGGGGAAAGCGTATCATGTCCCGGAATATCCGTTCGCGCGCGCTGCGCGACGTCAGCGCCGTTGCGTTGCTCACTCTCCTCGCGGCCCCGGTCGCGGCCCAGACCCTGCCCCCGACGGCACCCGAAAACGCCATCGCGCCGGATAGCACCGCGCAGACCGCCCCCGCAGACCAGAGCGCAGCGAGCGGCCAGGACGTGGTCGTCACCGGCTCGCGGATCGCGCGTCCCGAGTTCGAGACGCTGCAACCGACCCAGGTCGTCGGCGCGGCGCAGATCGCCAATCGAGGCTATACCAATGTCGGCCAGGTGCTGAGCGAAATCCCGGCCTTCGGTCCTCCGGGCAATAGCGGCGTCGGCGCACAGTCATCCTTCGGCCCGGCCCAGACCTTTGTCGACTTTTTCGGTCTCGGCACGCAGCGCACGCTGGTGCTGGTCAATGGGCGCCGTTTCGTGTCGTCCAACACCGCCAGCATCTTCGGCCCCGTATCGGCCGGTACGCAGGTCGACCTGAACAACATCCCGACCAGCCTGGTCGAGCGGGTCGAGACTGTCGCCATCGGCGGCGCGCCGATCTATGGTTCGGACGCGATCGCGGGCACCGTCAACATCATCCTGAAGCGCAATTTCGAGGGGCTTCAGCTCCAGGCGCAGGCAGGCGTCTCGCAAAAGGGTGACGCCCCCGACCAGCGGCTCAGCCTGCTGGCCGGCAAGAACTTCGCCGACGGGCGTGGCAACATCACCATTTCGGGCGAGTATAACCGCGTCACCGGCCTGACCGCCGCCGACCGCGACATCACCGCCGCCGGTTACTTCTTCGGCACCCCCGCCACCGCGGGCGCGTTCCAGCGGGTCCTCTATCCGAACCAGCGCTACAGCGCGTTCACCATCGGCGGCGTGCCGTTCAGCGCAGACGACTTCCTCGCCAGCCGCTCGGGCATCCGCAATGCCGCTGGCCAGTTGCTGCAGTTCGGCGCGAACGGCACGCTGACCCCGCTCGACCTCGGCACGCCGATGCGCCAGGGCTATATCAGCAGCGGCGGCAACGGTTACAACCTGCCGCTCCAGTCGAACCTGCTGACCACCTCCGAACGCTATATCGCCAGCGCGCAGGCCAGCTATCAGTTCAGCGACCGCATCCGCTTCTTCGGCGAGGCATGGTATGTCCGCAGCAAGGGCACGAACCTGATCGACCAGCCGAACTACAACACCGCGCTGTTCGACGATGCCGGGCGGCCGGACGGCAACCTGCTGCTCAGCCTCGACAACCCGTATCTGTCGGCCACCGACCGCGCGACCATCGCGGCCAACCTGCCCGCCGGTCAGAACCAGTTCTATGTCGGCCGTGCGCTGGCCGACCTGACCACCGGCCGCGCCGAAGCCACCGTCGAGACGTATCGTTTCGTCGGCGGGTTCGACGGTACGGTGCCGCTGCTCGGTCGCGACTTCAAGTGGGAGGCTTCGGCCGTCTATGGCAAGTCGATCACCAATGGCCGCAACTTCGAGCTGATCCAGCAGAATTTTGCCAACGCCATCGACGCGGTGCGCGACGCTTCGGGCAACATCACCTGCCGTCCGGGCGTAGTGAACGCGACCATCCCGTCGATCGGCGGCGGCGCTTGCGCCCCGCTCAACATCTTCGGCATCGGCCAGGCCAGCCAGGCGGCGCGCGATTACATCTTCACGGTCGCCACGCCGCGTTCGGCCAATGAGCAGCTGGTGTTCAACGCCAATATCAACGGCCCCGTCTTCCAGCTGTTCGGCAACGACGTGTCGCTGTCGCTGGGTTACGAGCATCGCGAGGAAAAGACCCAGTTCGATCCCGGCGCCTATTATTATGGCGAACCGCAGGCGGATGGCAGCCGCGTGCAATATGGCCGCATCATCCCGATCGACCCGATCCGGGGCAAGTTCCACACCAACGAGGTGTTCGGCGAAGTCGTCGTGCCGTTCATATCGAGCAAGAACGAGCTGAGCTGGCTCAAGACGCTCGAGTTCGACGGTGCGGCACGTTACGTCGACAACTCGCTGTCGGGCGGCGACGTGACCTGGACGGCGGGCGGCCGTGTCGGCTTCGTCCGGGGGCTGACCTTCCGCGGCAACTTCACCCGCTCGATCCGCTCGCCCGCTATCACCGAGGTGTTCAACCCGACGTCGCGGGCGTTCAACTCCGGCAACGATCCGTGCGACTCCCGTTTCGTCGACGGCGGCCCCAATCCGTCGGTGCGTCGCGCGAACTGCGTTGCCGCCGGTATCAACCCCGCGACGTTCGATTCGAACTTCAGCAACTTCACCATCCCGGTGACGATCGCGGGCAACCCCGATCTGCGCAACGAGAAGGCGAACAGCTGGACCGTCGGTGCCATCGCGCAGCCCGCCTTCATTCCCGGCCTTTCGGTCGCGGTTGACTGGGTGAACATCAAGCTGAAGGATGCGATCACCTCGCTCGACGGCGTGGACATCCTGAATGCGTGCTATGATTCGGCCAGCTATCCAAACCAGTTCTGTGGATTGTTCGACCGCGGTGCGGACGGGCAGCTGACCACGATCCGTCAGGGCTATTACAACGCCGCCTCCTACGAGATGGCGGGTCTGCAATCGACCATCGCCTATCGCCTGCCGCTGAGCCGCGTGGGTCTGGAGAATGCGGGGACGGTCGGCCTGTCGGTGAATTATTTCTATCGCGACAAGCTGGAGACCCAGGTCGGCACCGGCGACATCAACCATGCGGCGGGTGAGATCGGCTATCCGCGCCATTCGGGCACCGCGAACCTGACCTATGAAGGCAGCACCTTCAACATCCTGTTCCAGGGTCAGTATACCGGCAAGGTGAAGTTCAACTTGGACGAAGCCCCCAATGCCCGCAACATCAGCGGCCTGACCGACTGGGTGGTGTTCAACACCACGGTGGGCGTGAAGGTGAACGACCAGTTCAACCTGCGCTTCATCGTCGACAATGTCTTCAACGCGACGGCCCCCTTCCCCGCCACGGCGGTGGCGGGTGGCACCCAGCCCTATTTCTCGGGGCTGATCGGTCGCTTCTTCCGCGTGGCGGCCACCGCCCGCTTCTGATCCGGCGTTCGTCGGAAACAAAAAGGCCCGTCCGGTTCCCCGGGCGGGCCTTTTTTTGTTCGGTTGCGGCGGCCCGGCGGGGCGGTTACCCCTTGGTCCATGAAGCTCATCATCGGCAACAAGGCCTATTCCTCCTGGTCCCTGCGCGGCTGGCTTGCCTGTCGGCAGTCGGGACTTCCCTTTGAGGAGGTGGTCGTGCCGCTCTACGACGCGGACTGGGACAAGCGCCGCGAGGGGGCGGAGTTCGCTCCGTCATCGGGCAAGGTGCCGATCCTGTGGGATGGCGAGGCGGTCGTCTGGGACAGTCTGGCGATCATCGACTTCCTGGCCGACAAGGTCGGACGCGACCGTTTCTGGCCCGAGGACGAGGCCGCGCGCGCCATGGCGCGGTCGATGGCGGCGGAGATGCATGCCAGCTTCGTGGCGCTGCGTCGCAAGCACAGCATGAACATCCGCCAGGTCTATCCCGCCCGGATGCCCGATGACGATGTGATCGTCGATCTGAAGCGGATGATGGAGCTGTGGGCGCAGGCGCGGGCACGCTTCGGCGGCGACGGCGATTTCCTGTTCGGGGAGTTCGGCGCGGCGGACATCATGTTCGCGCCGGTCGTGACGCGGATCGTCACCTACCAGCTGCCCGTGGCGCGCTTTGCCATGCCCTATATGGACGCAGTGCTTCGCCATCCCTTCATGCAGGACTGGATCGCCGCCGCGCAGGAAGAGGAATGGGTAATCGAGCGGTTCGAGCAGCCGGTGGGGTGAGGGTTTTCCCTTGGCCTTCGACTTCGCTCAGGCTGAACGGAGGTCGGTACTGAAACCCGTTCAGCCTGAGCGAAGTCGAAGGCCACGCCCCTCCCCCGCCAAACCTACCGCGCAGCCGGAGGCACGTCGTTCAGCGGTGCCCGCTGCTCAGCCGCCGGTTCGGCCACGCGCGACGTGAAGGTATAGACCAGCACCCCGGCGATCCCCAGCGCGATCAGCAGCCAGAGCAGCAGTCGCTTTCCGGCCTTGTGGCCGTTGGGATCGGGATCGTTCATCACATCACTCCTGTTACGCAGGGGCTGGAACGATGCCGGGCGGGATCGGCTCCGTAAGCGTCGTCAATCGCATGATTGCCGTTCGCGCGTACGCTGCCTATGCCGCGCGGCATGACCGACGCCCTCACCCTTGCCCAGGCCCTGATCCGCAGCGACAGCGTCACGCCCGCGCGTGGCTCCGTATTCGACGTGCTGGAGGCCGCGCTGGTGCCGCTGGGCTTTGCCGTCGATCGCTTCACCATCGGCGAGGAACCCGATGGTCCGGTCGAGAACCTGCTGGCGACACGCGGCGGAACGGGCACGCACCTGGCCTTTGCAGGCCATGTCGATGTGGTGCCCGCCGGTGACGGCTGGCAGGGTTCGCCCTTTTCCGGCGAGGTGCGGGGCGACCTGCTCTTCGGACGCGGTGCGGTGGACATGAAGGGCGCGGTCGCCGCCTTCGTCGCCGCCATCCCGGTGGAGCCGACCATTCCCCTGTCGCTCATCATCACCGGCGACGAGGAAGGTCCCGCCGTTTACGGCACGCGCGCGCTGATCGACCGGATGGCGGAACTTGGGCTGACTCCTGACCTGTGCCTGGTCGGAGAACCGACCTCGGCGCAGCGGCTGGGCGACATGATGAAGATCGGGCGGCGCGGTTCGGTCAATATCTGGATCACCGTGCCGGGGCGGCAGGGTCACGTCGCCTATCCCCACCTCGCCGAAAATCCTATCACGCCGTTGGTCGCGATGCTGGCCGAGATCGAGGGGATAACGCTCGACACCGGCAATGCCTGGTTCCAGCCGTCCAATATCGAGATCACCGACCTGCATGTCGGCAACCCCGCAACCAACGTCATTCCGGGCGCAGCGCAGGCGCGGCTGTCGATCCGTTTCAACGACGAACAGAGCGGTGAGGCACTGGTCGAGCGGATCACCGCCATCGCCCGTGCCCATGCCCCCGCCGCGCAGGTGACGGGCCGTATCTCGGGCGAGGCGTTCCTGACCCAGCCGGGTGCCTTCTCTGCGATGATCGCCGACGCCATCCGCGCCGAGACGGGGATCGAGCCGGAGCTATCGACCACCGGCGGCACCTCGGACGCGCGTTTCCTGTCGAAACTGTGCCCGACGGTCGAGTTCGGACTGCTCAACGCAACGATGCACAAGGTGGACGAAGCGGTGGCGGTCGACGACCTCCATACGCTGACCCGCATCTATGCGGGTGTCATCGCTCGCGCGGGCGCCTGAACACGATATAGAGCGCGCCCTGCCCGCCATGGCGCGGATGGGCGTTGCGGATCGCCGCGATCGCATCGGCATGGCGCGACGCGCCCAGCCAGTCGCTGATCGCCGCGCGGATCGCGCCGCGTGCATGGGGACGCTCGCTCTCGGGACGCGGCGGCTTGCCGGTCACCAGCAGCAGCACCCGGTCGCCGCGCGCGATCGCCCGGCCCAGTCCCTGGTCGAGCAACGCATGGGCCGAAGCCAGCGTGTGGCCATGCAGGTCGAGCGAACTGTCGGGCATCACGCTGCCGCGCGACAGCCGCTTGTCCCAGCCGCCGTCGAGCGTCTCGCCCGGCCCCTTTTTCGGCTCGGCCGGTGGCGGGGCGGGCTGGCGAAGCGGGGGCACACGACCCTTCACCCGCACCTTGGGCGCGCCCGGCGTTTCCTGGAACACGGCCTCCATGGTCGGCGGTGGCGGCGCGGGCCGGGCGGGCACGATAGCGGCGCGCAACGGGCGCACCGTTTCCATCACCCGCGCCCAGAGATGCGCCTCGTCAGGGTTGAGGGATCGCACCGACCGTCCCGACAGGCGCCGCAATCCCGGCTCGCGCCAACGTTCCGACCGGCAGCAGCAGGAAGGCCGTGCCCCGCGCCGACATGCCACCCGCCACCGCCCGCGCCGTATCGCCCGCACCCCAGAAGGTGTCGAAGCGGTTGGAGCCCTTGATCGCGCCGCCGGTATCCTGCGCCACCCACAGCCCGGTCGCATCCTGCCGGTCCATCGACAGGAAGACGGGCGCGCCCAGCGGCACGAATTTGGGGTCCGCCGCCGCGCTGACCTGCCCCGTCACCGCATAGCCCATCGCGCCCTGCGGCGCGCCGTTCAACTCGCGGAAGAAGACGAAACTCTTATTCTCACGCATGATCGCGCGGCCCTCTTCCGGGTGGTCGTGCAGCCAGGCGACGATCCCCTGCATCGAGGTCTGGCCCGGTCCCAGCAGCCCGCGCGCCTTCATCAGCGCGCCGATACCCGTATAGTCGCGGCCATTCTGCGTATCATAGCCGACGCGCATGATCCCACCATCGGGCAGCCGCAGCCGCCCCGAACCCTGGATCTGGAGGAAGAACACCTCGACCGGGTCCGCCCCCCAGGCCAGGATCGGCGCGCGGCCCGCCAGCGATCCCTGCTCGATCGCGGTCCGATCGTCATAGGGAACCAGGTTGGTGCCCTGCACCTTGCCGCGTATCTTCTTGCCCTTCAGGTCGGTCGAGAAGGCGCCCAGATCGACATCGACCAGATCGCGTGGCCGGGCATAGATCGGCACATCGTAACCCGAACGCCGATCATGCGAGCCCGCAATTTCGGGCTCGTAATAGCCGGTCGCCAGCGAGCGGCCGTCGCCGACTTGCACCGCCTCGAAATAGCGCGCGAAGAAGTCACGGGCACCCCCGCGCGGCACGACGGCAGCGGCCCGGCAGGCGGTCTGCCAGTCCGCACCCTGGGTCAGGCCGCTGGCATCGGTGCGCCGCATCAGTCCGGGGCAGGACAGCAGGAAAGCGGCCCGCGCCGCCTCGGCCTGTGGCTCGGTGATCGGCAGCGAGGCGACCGACGGCCCGGCCAGCACACCGGCCTGCGCCGCCGTCGCTGCCCCGGGAACGGTCACGACGGGGGTGGCGGGCAGCGGGGTCGCCGCGATGATCCGCACCGGACCATCGGGCACGCGCGATACGCTGAGGCCGCTCGGCTGCACCGAGGAACCGCCCGGCCGGGGGCGTGGTTGCGGTCTGGGCTGGGGCTGTGCTTCCCCGCGCGACGGATAGGGTGCCGACGCACCCGGCGGAACGATCCGCCCCGCACAGGCCGACAGGCTGACCGAAAGCGCGACCATGGCCGCGACGCGATACCCCCTCATCGCAGAGCTTCCCCCGTCAGACCGGATCAGGCTTCGTCGGTGTCGACGAGCTTCCAGTTCGGATCGCCGCTCTTCAGCGTCCGCGCAAAGGTCCAGACGTCGTGCGTCTCGACCGCATCGCTCAGCGAACCGGCGATGACATGGCCATCGGCATCGCGCGTCACGGCGGCGATATCGGCGTCGAAGCGGACCGTAATGCGCGCCTCGCGACCCTCGACCTGTGCATCCACGATCTTGGCGCTGTCGGCCCGGATCAGGCGATTGTCGAGCGTCTGGCCCGCCTCGCGCCGCTGCTCGATCGCCTCGGCAAAGGCGGCCAGCACGTCGCGTTCGACCAGATCGGCCAGCGCGTCCTCGTCACCCTTCCAAAAGGCTTCCAGCGTCATGCGATAGGCGGCCTGTGCGCCGTTCAGGAACTGCGCCACGTCGAAGCCGGCCTCGCCCGCGATCACCGCGCGCAGGCCCTGTTCGGCACGCGGATCGATGTTGCGGTTGGCGACCGGCGCGGACGCCTGCGCCGCCTCGGTCGTGCGGGGCAGCGTCACGGGCAGCGGCCGGTCATCGGCACTGCGCGCCAGCGGCTGCTGCTCATGGCCGGTGCGCTTGCCCAGGACACTGTACAGCCGCAGTGCGAGGAAGAGCGCGACCATCGCGAGAAGAACGACGTAGAATAACAACACAGGCGCCTTTCACTATCGTGACCGATATAGGCGTACGAGCCGACAATGAAAACCCGGCCTTCCGACGAAGCGGGCAAGGTTGAAACCATGCCGACCCGCTGCTACGCGCAACGACTATATGGCCGAACGCGCGAACCCGCCCTTTCGGTTCCTTATCTCCCTTGATCTAACGCAAAGGTTTCGACGATGGACGAACAGGGTTTGCCGCAGGGCTTTGAAGCGCCGAACGGCGACGATGCCGGCCCCGCCGCCGGTATGATCTCGCAATATGTGAAGGACCTGTCGTTCGAGAACCCGAACGCGCCCGCCATCTATCAGGCGCAGACCGCGCCGGGCATCGACGTGCAGTTCAACATCTCGGCGGCGCAGGTCGGCGAGGAAGTCCACGAACTGACCCTGAAGATCGAGGTTCGCGCCGAGTCCGAGGGCAAGACCGCCTTCATCGTCGACCTCAGCTATGCCGGTCTCTTCGGTTTCCGCAACGTGCCCGCCGACCAGATCCAGCCCTTCATGCTGGGTGAAGCGCCGCGCCTGCTCTTCCCCTTCGCCCGCCGCGTGCTGGCCGATGCGGTGCGCGACGGCGGCTTCCCGCCCCTGATGCTCGAACCGATCGACTTCGCGCAGCTGTATCTGCAGCAGGCAGACGCCCAGGCGGGTGCGCAGCCGAACACCCCGGAAACCGGCCACGCCTGATCCGGACTGACAGATGAACCTGACCAAGGCGCTGGGCTCGGTCGGCGGGCTGACTCTGGCCAGCCGCGTGCTTGGTCTGGTTCGCGACTCGCTGTTCTTCCGCTTCGTCGGCGCGAACTTCGCCTCCGACGCGTTCCAGATCGCGTTTCGCCTGCCCAACATGTTCCGCGCCCTCTTTGCGGAGGGTGCCTTTTCCGCCGCCTTCATCCCGATGTTCAACCGCAAGGTGGCAGAGGGGGACAAGGCGGCGGATGGCTCGGGCCTGGCGCACGGCCTGGTCTTTGCCGAGAATGCACTGTCCGTCCTGTTGCCGGTCCTGATCGTCATGACCGCGCTGGTCGAGCTGGCCGCCTGGCCCGTCACCTGGGTCCAGACCTTCGGTTACGGCAAGGGCACGCCTGCGCAGTTCGACTATATCGTGCTGCTCAACCGGCTGACCTTTCCCTATCTGCTGTTCATCAGCCTGGTGTCGCTCTTGGGCGGCATCCTCAATTCGCTGCACCGTTTCTGGGTCAATGCGGCAGCCCCCATCCTGCTCAACCTGACGCTGATCGTAGCACTCCTGTTCTTCCACACCCACGAACCGATGGCGACCGCGCGCAACCAGGCGATCGCGGTCACAATCGCGGGCATCCTGCAATTCGTCTGGCTGTGGTGGGCGTGCCGCCGTGCAGGCGTGCGGCTCCGGTTGAAGCGGCCGGTCATCAATGACGACGTCAAGCGCCTGATGAAGCTGATCCTGCCCGCCGCCGCTGGTGCGGGTGCAGTGCAGATCAACCTCGTCATCTCGACCGCCCTCGCCGCGCGCTTCCTGCCAGCGGGGTCGGTATCCTATATCTATGCCGCCGACCGGCTGAACCAGCTGCCGCTGGGGCTGATCGGCATTGGCCTCGGCACCGTTCTCCTCCCCACCGTCTCGCGCCTGCTGGGGGCGGGCAAGGAGGTGGAGGCGATGGAGACGCAGAACCGGGGCATGGAGCTGGCGCTGCTGCTCACCCTGCCCGCCACCGTCGCGCTGGTCGTCTGCGGCCAGCCGATCGTCGCGGCACTGTTCCAGCACGGCAAGTTCAACGCGACCAACAGCTATTATACCGCACAGGCGCTGGCCGCCTTTTCGATCGGGCTGCCCAGCTATATCCTCGTGAAGGTACTGACGCCGGGCTATTACGCCCGCACCGACACCCGGACGCCGGTGCGCTATGCGACCTGGTCGATGCTGGTCAATCTGGTGCTGAACCTGATTTTCATCTGGTGGCTTGGCCATATGGGGCCGCCGCTGGCCACCGCCATCGCCTCGACGGTCAATGTCGTGCTGCTCTATCGCACGCTGGCCAAGCGCGGGCATTTCGTGGCGGATGCGCAGCTGCGGCGGCGCAGCTGGCGGATGCTGGTCGCCGCCCTGTTGATGGGCGGGGCGATGGCGCTGCTCAACGAACGGTTCCAGCCCTATGTGACCGGCACCAACCTCGAGCGCTGGGGCGCGCTCATCGTGCTGGTCGCGACGGGGATGCTGGTCTATGCGGTCGCCACCTTCGCGACGGGCGCCTTCCGTCTCGGAGACATCAAGCGGCTCGTTCGCCGCAACAGTTGAGGACCATCATGCGCGTCGTTTCCGGCATCAAGCCCACGGGCAACCTTCATCTCGGCAATTATCTGGGCGCCGTGAAGCAGTGGGTGGCGATGCAGGACGACATCCAGGCCCAGGGCGGCGAGACGATGTACTTCATCGCCGACCTGCACGGCCTGACCGAATGGATCGCACCCGAGGCGATGGCGGCCAACACCATCGAGATGACCGCGACGCTGATCGCGGCCGGGATCGACCCCGAACGCTCGATCCTGTTCAACCAGACGCGCGTGCCGCAGCATAGCGAGCTGGGCTGGCTGCTGAACAATGTCGCGCGGGTCGGCTGGCTGAACCGCATGACCCAGTTCAAGGACAAGGCGGGCAAGAACCGCGAGGGCGCCAGCGTCGGCCTGTACGACTATCCGGTGCTGATGGCCGCCGACGTGCTGCTCTACAATGCCACCCACGTCCCGGTGGGCGAGGACCAGAAGCAGCATCTGGAACTGGCCCGCGACATCGCGACCAAATTCAACAACGACTATGGTCGCGAGCTGTTCACCCTCCCCGAACCGTTCATCAGCAAGGCCGCGCCGCGCATCATGAGCTTGCGCGACGGGTCGGCGAAGATGTCCAAGTCCAACCCATCGGAAATGTCGCTGGTCAAGCTGATCGACAGCGATGACCAGATCGCCGAGAAGTTCCGCAAGGCCAAGACCGACGCGGACGTCCTGCCCGACACGATGGAGGGGCTGGAAGGCCGTGCCGAGGCCCGCAACCTGATCACCATCTTTGCCGCGCTGGCCGACCGCGCGCCCGCCGATGTGCTGACGCAGTTCGCGGGCCAAGGCTTCGGCGCGTTCAAGCCGGAGCTGGCCGATCTGGCGGTTGCCACGCTGGGTCCGATCCGCGAACGGCTGACCCGGTTGCTCGATGATCGCGGCGAAGTAGGCCGCATCCTGGAGCGGGGCGCGGAGAAGGCGCGCGATCTGGCCGCACCGATGCTGCTCGACGTGCAGCGGACCATGGGCCTGCAAATCTGATGGCCGCCAGCCCCGTCACTCGATTCGGGTGACGGGGACCTCCGAAGGGACTCGCATGGCCTTCGACTTCGCTCAGGCGGAACGGCGGGAGGGAATTGGGGTGTATACAAAACCCCGTTCAGGCTGAGCGAAGTCGAAGCCCACGCCCCTGCGCTCACCGCTGGCGCACAGAGCCGAACTCACGCCACGATTGATGGAGAGGTCGCGCAGGCCATAGGGTCGCGCCGATCGGTGGCACGACTCTCTATCTCGCAATGCCGACCCGTGGCCTTCGACTTCGCTCAGGCTGAACGGAGAGAGGGGAGCAGGTCGAATACCTAAAGCCGTTCAGGCTGAGCCCTTCGGCTGGCTGGCAAGCCAGCCGCTCAGGATAAACTTCGCCGCATAGCGCCGAAGTCGAAGCCCATGCCCCACCCCGAAGGGTTTACCCCTCCAATTCCTTCATCAGCACCCGCACCGCATTGTCGATATCGCGGTCGGTATCGCGCAGTTCCTCGATCTTGCGCACCGCATAGATCACCGTCGAGTGATCGCGCCCGCCGAACTTGCGCCCGATCTCGGGCAGCGAGCGGGTGGTCAGGCGCTTGGCGAGGTACATGGCGATCTGGCGCGGGCGGGCGATCGCGCGGGCGCGGCGGGCCGAGACCAGATCGAGCGGCTTCAGCTCGAAATGGCGGCTGACCAGCTTCTGGATTTCGTCGATGGTGATCCGCCGCTGCGCGCCGCGCAACACCTCGCCCAGCGTGGCGACGGCGAATTCCATGTCGATCTTGTCGCCGGTCAGCTGCGCATAGGCGACGACGCGGTTCAGCGCGCCCTCCAGCTCGCGGATATTGCCGCGAATCCGCGAGGCGAGCAGGTCCAGCACATCGGTCGGCACCTGGATCTCGGGGAGATCGGCGACCTTGCGGTTCAGGATCGTCCGGCGCAGCGTCAGGTCGGGCGCCTTGATATCGGCGACCAGGCCAGCGCCCAGACGGCCGATGATGCGCGGCTCGACGCCGTCCAGCGACTGGGGCGAACGATCCGCCGAAATGACCAGCCGCTTGCCTGCGCCGACCAGCTCGTTGACCGTGTGGAAGAATTCTTCCTGGGTCGAATCCTTGCCCGCGATGAATTGAAGGTCGTCGATCAGCAGCAGATCGGCCGAGCGCAGCCGCGACTTGAAACTGTGCGTGTCGCGGGCGCGCATCGCCGCGACGAAATCGAACATGAAACGCTCGGCCGACATGCACAGCACGACCGCTTCGGGATGCGATTCGAGAAAGGCATGGGCGATGGCGTGCATCAGATGCGTCTTGCCCTGCCCCGTGCCACCATGAAGGAACAGCGGGCTGAACCGGGGCGGGCCTGGCTCGGCGAGCGACAGCGCGGCGTTGAACGCGACACGGTTCGACGAATCGACCACGAATCGATCGAAGGTCAGGCGCGGATCGAGCGGCGGCCGATCAGCGGGAACACGCAGCGCGGGGGCCGGCGCGGCGGCCACCGGCGCAGGAGCCGCCGCCCTGGCACGCGTCTGACGCGGCGCAGGGGTCGGTGCTGGCGCTGGCGCACCGAACAGCGAGGGCTGCTCGTCGACCTCGACCGGCGGCACCGGCGCCGCGGTCACGGCTCGCGGGGCGGGCGTGGCATCAAGGGTCTCGACACTGGTCAGGCGCGCGACCTTGCTGGGGGCACGGGTTTCGAGGACGACCGAGCGAATTTCGGGCAGCACCGCCCTGAATTCCAGATGGAGTCGGTCGGCATAGTGGCTGCGCACCCAGTTGGTCGCAAAGGCCGAGGGGAGCGCCAGACGGACCGTATCGGGCTCGTCGCCCTCGATCAGTTCCATCGGCTTCAGCCACTGATCGAACAGCCGGGCTCCCGCCGATTCGCGCAGGTTCGCGCGGACGCGCGCCCAGGCACGTGCCTGGTCCGTCGTCGGTCGCGTTGCCTGCCAGTTCGTCACCCGCGCACTCCACTTCTGCCGACCCCCATGATGGGCGGTCGAGCCCCTATTCCACTTGGCGACACGTAGCCCATCGGCGAATCAAACGGATTCGACCCGGTCTGTCACTTCGCAATGTCCATGACGCGGGGCACGAAGCACCGCCGCTGGGAAACCGATTATGAGCGATGACGGGGTCGGATCAAGACCATGTCCGGCCATAAATCTGAAATAAACGGGATTGACAGCCAAAAGCCCGCAGAAACCCGTCCAAATATCTCGTAACCCGCTGATATTACTGAATATTTGCCAAGGCGCGCGTCATCGCTCCGCAACTCGAATCTCTCGAATCGCGGGCAAAGCTGGCGTTGCGCGAAACGCGGGATTGTTCCCGCGGATCACGTTGCGCGAAGCGTTAAGAATGGATGACGGGCGCACGAAAAAACCCGCCGGGGGACCGCCCCCGGCGGGTTTCATTCGTCGCGAAACCGAGAGGCTTAGGCCAGTGCGGCGATACGCTTGGTCAGGCGCGAGAACTTGCGCGAGACGGTGTTCTTGTGCAGCACGCCCTTGGCGACGCCACGGGCCATTTCCGGCTGCGCCGCGGCCAGAGCGACCGTCGCGGTTTCCTTGTCACCGGCGGCCAGGGCAGCTTCGACCTTCTTCACGAAGGTGCGGATGCGGCTGACGCGGTTGCCATTGATGACGGCGCGACGCTCGTTGCGACGGATACGCTTTTTGGCCTGCGGCGTGTTCGCCATGAAAACCTCTAAATCTCGATCAAAAGGGAAAAGCGGCGCGACGCACCAGCTTTGAAGCCGCCGCCCTTACCGGCTGGCGGACTTCGCGTCAACCGCGCTGGCAGGTCGCACACCAGAAAGTCGAGCGCCCCGAATCGGTTCGCCGCCGGACGATGGCGCCGCATTCGCAATGCTCGCCCTCGCGACCATAGACGCGCCATTCCTTGGAAAAATAGCCCAGTTCGCCGTCGGGCCGCACATAATCGCGAAGCGACGAACCGCCCGCCAGGATCGCGGCCTCCAGAACGGCGCGGATCGATTCGACCAGCCGCGCGAGTCGCGCCTTCGAGATCTGCCCGCCCGCGCGGCCCGGGGTGATTCTCGCCATGTGCAGCGCCTCGCACACATAGATATTGCCCAGCCCCGCCACGATCCGCTGGTCGAGCAGCATCGCCTTGATCGGTGCCGCCCGCCCCTCCAGCGCCTTGGCCAGATAGTCGGCGGTGAAGTCCGGCCCCAACGGCTCCGGCCCCATCGTCAGGAAGGGCGGATAGTGCGCCAGATCGGCGGTCGGCCACAGATCGACGAAACCGAATCGCCGGGGGTCGTTCAGCGCCAGCCGCCGCCCCGCCGCCGTCTCCAGTAGCAGGTGGTCATGCGCCTGCGGCTCGCCCGGATCGATCCGCCAGCGTCCCGACATGCCAAGGTGGAAGACCATGGTGTCGCCGCGATCGGTGTCGATCAGGCCGTATTTCGCACGGCGGCCGAGCGACGTGACGGTCGCTCCCGTCATCCGCTGGCGCAGATCGGCCGGAAAGGGATGGCGCAGGTCGGGGCGGCGCGGATCGACCAATGTCAGCCGCGCGTCCGCCAGCACCGGGGTCAGGCCGCGGACCGTGGTTTCGACCTCGGGAAGTTCGGGCATTTTCTCTCTGAATGGCTTTCGTCACCAAACAGCTAGGTAGCGTTTGCCCCGCCAGCAAGGCCGGGCTAGGGCATCCCCATGAGCGATACCGTCTCCTTCGGCTATGAAGATGTGCCCCGCGACGAAAAGGTCGCCCGTGTCGGCAGCGTGTTTACGAATGTCGCCGCCAAATATGACCTGATGAACGACGCCATGTCGGGCGGTATGCACCGGCTGTGGAAGGATCGCTTCGTGCGCCGGGTGAAGCCCCGCGCCAGCGACCAGATTCTCGACATGGCGGGCGGCACCGGCGACATTGCCTTCCGCCTGGCCGAGTCGGGTGCCAGCATCACGGTGGCCGATATCAATCCGGCGATGCTGGAAGTCGGCATGAAGCGCGCGGCCGAGCGCGGCTTCGACGAGCTGGTCTGGACCGAGGCCAATGCCGAGTCGCTGACCTTCCCCGACAAGTTCTTCGACGCCTATACGATCGCGTTCGGCATCCGCAACGTCACCGACATTCCGGCGGCACTGAAGGAAGCGCACCGGGTCCTGCGGCGCGGCGGCCGGTTCTTCTGCCTGGAATTCTCGACCACGGTGTGGCCGGGCTTCTCGGAAGTCTATGACGCCTATTCGCACAAGCTGGTGCCCAAGCTGGGCCAGATGCTGGCGGGCGATGCGGACAGCTACCGCTATCTGATCGAGTCGATCCGCCGCTTCCCCGACATGCCGACCTTCGAGCGGATGATCCGCGAGGCGGGCTTCGTCGAGACCAAGGTCGAGCCGATCATGGGCGGCCTGGTCGCGATCCACTCCGGCTGGAAGATTTGATGCGAGGACGCCTGGGCGGACAGGCCCTGTGACCCAGCCGGTGGTGCATCTCTGGCGTCTGCTCAAATGGGGGCGGACGCTGGCGCGGCATGGCGCGCTGAAGGGTATCGAGCGCGATCCCAACACGCCCGCCCCCGTGCGGCGGCTGGCGCGTGTCGCCCGTTTCGGCGCGCGCGTACCCGCAAAGCCCGCCTATGCCGATGCGTTCCAGGCGATCGGCCCGGCGGCGATCAAGCTGGGCCAGACGCTGGCGACCCGGCCCGATCTGGTCGGCGACGAGGCCGCGCACGATCTGCTCCGCCTTCAGGACCAGTTGCCCCCCGTCCCCTTCGCGACGATCGCCGCCGCGATGGAGGCCAGCATGGGCCGTCCGCCCTCGCACTTCTTTTCCTCGATCGAGGAAACCCCGGTCGGCGCCGCCTCGATCGCGCAGGTCCACCGCGCGGTGACGACCGACGGGCGCACGGTTGCGGTCAAGGTGCTGCGCCCCGGTGTCGAGGACGATTTCACCCGCGCCATCGACACCTATCAATGGGCCGCCGCCCAGGTCGAAGGGATGAGCCCCGAGGCCGCGCGCCTGCGCCCGCGCCTGACGGTCGAGAATTTCCGCCGCTGGACGCTGCGCGAGCTGAACTTCCGGCGCGAGGCCGCCAGCGCGTCCGAACTGGCCGAGGCGATGACCGCCGAGCCCGATTTCATGGTGCCGCAGATCGACTGGCAGCGTTCCACCGCCAAGGTCCTGACGGTCGAGTGGGTCGACGGCATCAAGCTGTCCAACCGGCAGGCGCTGGTCGAGGCGGGCTATGACCTGCCGCATCTGGCGCAGACCCTGGTGCGCGCCTTCCTGCGCCAGGCGATCGCGGAAGGCTTCTTCCACGCCGACATGCACCAGGGCAATCTGTTCGCCCTGCCCGGCAACAAGATCGCCGCGATCGACTTCGGCATCATGGGCCGGATCGACCGGCGCGCGCGCGTCTGGCTGGCCGAAATCCTCTATGGCCTGATCACCGGCAACTACAAGCGCGTCGCCGAGATCCATTTCGAGGCGGGCTATGTCCCCTCGCACCATAATGTCGCCGAGTTCGCGACCGCGCTGCGTGCGGTCGGCGAACCGATGCGGGGCCTGCCGGTCAAGGACATGTCGATCGGCATGATGCTGGACGGCCTGTTCTCGATCACCCGCGACTTCGACATGGTGACGCAGCCGCACCTGCTGCTGCTGCAAAAGACGATGGTGATGGTCGAGGGCGTGGCGACCAGCCTGGACCCCGATATCAACCTGTGGGACTCGGCCGCGCCATTCGTGCGCGAATGGATCAGGACCGAACTGGGGCCTGAAGCGAAGATCGCCGACCGGCTGATCGAGGATGTCCAGACGCTCGCTCGCCTGCCCGAACTGGTCCGCCGGATCGAGGCGCGCTATCCCGCGCCCGGTGGCGAGCCGCCTGCCCCGCCGCTGAAAGCGATCGAGGTCGTGCGGATCGGTGGCGGCTGGCGTTATGCGCTGATCTCGATGCTGTCGGCGGCCGCCGGGGTCGCGGCCACCTTCGCCGTGCTGCGATAGGATGCTGGGGTAGGCATGCCGGGCAGCGCGCCCCCCGTTGCCCCGCGCCGCATCTCGCGGCCGCTCTGGCTGAGCCAGCCGGGGCGGTTGTCGGGCATGACGCCCCCGGTCGCGATCGGGGTGCTGGCGCTGCTGGTCGGGCTGATCGCGGGGATGCTCTGGACCGGCGGCGATGCCGATCCGGTTGCCGACCGTCTGGCGCCCATTTCGGCCGCGATCCTCGACCATGTGCGGCACGGGCAGGATTTCTATTCGGCCGCGATCGACGCCTTGCGCGAAAATGGGCGGCCGCTGCGCCCCGTGCTGCTCGCAGTGCCCCTGCCCGCGCTGCCCGTCACCCTGTCGCTGTTGCCGCCGCCGGTCGGTCAGCTGCTGCTCGTCTTGCTGGGCCTGGCGGTGATCGCGGGCTGGGCGCGGCGGTGCTGGCCGCTGATCGAGGGGCGCGGCCCGCGCGCATTGGCGATCGTCCTGCTCGTCGCCGGACTCTATCCGGCGCTCGACCGGGCGATGGTGTCGGTGCCCGAAGTGTGGGCCGCTCTGCTGATCGCGCTGTCGCTGGTGCAGCGGCGGCCCGATGCCATGCCGACCGCGGTCGCGCTGGGGCTGGCCGCGATGATCCTCAGCCCCGTGGCGCTTCTCCATGCGCTGCTGATGGGGTTTCTCGCCTGGCGTGCGGGGGCGGAGCGCGAGGCGACGGGGTGGATCGGGGCGACCGCCGTCGCGATGATCCTCTATGCCGCCCATGCCCATAGGCTGAATGCGATGGTCGGTCCGATCGACCCCGCCATCGCCTCGCCCATCGCGCTCCAGTCGCCGGGCGAGTGGCTGGCGGCGATCGCCTCGGCCAGCGGGGTCGGGGCACTGCCCGCCGTCATCATACTGCCGCTGGCGGTGCTGGCGGCGCTGGGCTGGGCGCATTGGCGACAGCCGGTGGCGCGGCGGACGGGGATTACGCTGGCCGCCTATGCACTGTTCGGCCTTCTGACCGGCGCGCCCGCCTTTGCGCTGGCGGTGGCGCCGCTTATCTTCCTCGGCGTCGTCTTCGCGCCTGACGCGGTTCGCGAACTGATTGCCGCCGCGCGCGACCGGCGACGCATCACCGTGACGCGAGTCGTGCGATGAGCCATATCCTGTTGATCGTCGGGGGCGGGATCGCCGCCTACAAAAGTTGCGAGCTGATCCGCCTGCTGCGCAAGGCCGGGCATAGCGTGCGCTGCGTCCTGACCGAGGGGGGCAGCCATTTCGTCACGCCGATGACGCTGGCCGCCCTGTCGGAAAATCAGGTCTTCACCACGCTCTGGGACCTGAAGGACGAGGCGGAGATGGGGCATATCCAGCTCAGCCGCGAGGCCGATCTTGTCGTGGTCGCGCCGGGCACCGCCGACCTGATGGCGCGGATGGCGAACGGCCATGCCGATGATCTGGCGACGACGCTGCTGCTCGCCACCGATACGCCGGTGCTGGTCGCGCCCGCGATGAATGTCCGCATGTGGCTGCACCCCGCGACCCAGCGCAACGTGGCGCGGCTGCGCGCCGATGGCGTGGAGGTGATGGCCCCCGACGAAGGCGCGATGGCGTGTGGCGAGTTCGGCCCCGGCCGCCTGCCCGAGCCACCCGCGATCCTGGCGGCGATCGAGGCGAAGCTGACGCCCGTTCACCGTCCGCTCGCGGGGCGACATGTGCTGGTGACGGCGGGACCGACCCACGAGCCGATCGATCCCGTCCGCTATATCGCCAACCGCTCCTCGGGACGACAGGGTTTTGCGGTCGCGGGGGCGCTGGCGGCGCTGGGCGCACGGGTGACGCTGGTCGCCGGGCCGGTGACGCTGCCGACTCCGGCGGGCGTTACCCGCGTGAATGTCGAGACGGCGCGCGACATGGCGCAGGCGGTCGCCGAGTCGCTGCCCGCCGATGCCGCCGTGATGGTCGCCGCCGTCGCCGACTGGCGTGTCGAGGCGGCCGGGCAGAAGGTGAAGAAGGATGGCGGTGCCGCCCCTGCGCTGACGCTGGTCGAGAATCCCGACATCCTCGCCACTCTCGCCGCTTCGCCCAACCGGCCCGCGCTGGTCGTCGGTTTCGCGGCCGAGACCGAGCATGTCATCGATCATGCCGTCGCCAAGCGCCTGCGCAAGCGCGCCGACTGGATCGTGGCGAACGACGTATCGGGCGATGTGTTCGGCGGCGAGGCTAACCGGGTCCACATCGTCACCGCCCAAGGTGTCGAAAGCTGGGAGCGGATGAGCAAGGACGAGGTTGCCACGAGACTCGCGCAACGTATCGCGGATGCGCTACAAGCACGGTCATGACGACCGCACCAATCTCCATTGCCATCAAATATTTGCCCCATGGCGAGGGGCTTCCCCTGCCCGCCTATGCCACGCCCGGCGCGGCTGGCATGGACGTTGTCGCCGCAGAGACGCTGACGCTGGAGCCGGGCAAACGCGCCGCTGTCGCCACCGGCTTCGCCATCGCGATCCCGCCGGGTTACGAGGTGCAGGTGCGCCCGCGCTCGGGCCTGGCGCTTAAGAACGGCATCACCTGCCTCAATACTCCCGGCACGATCGACGAGGATTATCGCGGCGAAGTGAAGGTGATCCTCGCCAATCTGGGCGACGAGCCGTTTCAGGTGGTGCGCGGCGAACGCATCGCCCAGCTTGTCCCCGCCCCCGTCCAGCGCGCCACACTGACCGAAGTCGACGAACTCGACTCGACCGAGCGGGGTGATGGCGGCTTCGGATCGACCGGGCGGTGATCGCGGCGCTGCTCCTCGCCGCCGCGACCCAGGCGATCGCTCCGACGCCGCCGCTGACACCGGTACTCCCGCCGACCGCGCCCGGCCCGGTCGAGCCGCCGCATGACTGGTCGACGCTGGGCATGCTGACCCTGCCGCCCGCCGGACCCGATCTGGTCCGCTTCGTGCGCGACGAAGTGACGGCGGGGCGTTGCACGCGCGCCCGACAGGACGACGCACAAACGGTGCTGGTCGTGCCGCTCGCGATCCGGATCAGCGCGGACGGCCATGCCGACAGCGTGGTGCCGCTCGCCATCGGCTGCCCCACGGTCGAACAGTTCAGCGCGGGCGCGGCCCAGCGCATGGTCCGCCATCTGGCGCACCGTACCATGATCCCGGGCGGTCGCTGGTATCGGACGGTCATCACCTATACATGGCCGGGATGATCCTGACCGACGACGAACTGGCCCGTTATGCCCGCCACATCGTGCTCCGTGAATTTGGCGGCGGCGGGCAGCTGAAACTGAAACAGGCCAGCGTTGCGGTGATCGGCGCGGGCGGGATCGGCTCGCCCGCCATCCAGTATCTGGCGGCGGCGGGCATCGGATCGCTGGTGCTGATCGACGACGATGTGGTCGAGCCGTCCAACCTGCAACGCCAGACCATCTTCACCACCGAGGATCGCGGCACGCCAAAGGTCGAAGCCGCCGCCGCCCATGTCGCGCGGCTGAACCCGCATGTCGCCGTGACGGTCCACCGGACGCGCGTGACGCCGGACAATGCCGCCGCGCTGATCGAGGGCGCCGATGTGGTCCTGGACGGCTGCGACAATTTCGCGACCCGGCTGGCGGTGGCCGATGCGGCGCTGGGCTTGCGCATCCCCCTCGTCTCGGCGGCGGTCGGGCAGTTCGAGGGGCAGTTGGCGGTCTATCGCGGCTGGGAAGCGGACAAGCCCTGTTATCGCTGCTTCGTCGGCGAGGCGGCCGACCAGGCCGGGCTGACCTGCGCCGATGACGGCGTGCTGGGGCCGGTGACGGGGGTGATGGGCAGCCTGGCCGCGCTGGAGGCTCTGCGCGCCGCCGCGCCGTTCGGGCGGGACAGTGCGGGAAGCATCCTGATCGCCGACATGCTGACCATGCGCTTCCGCACGCTCGCCCTGCCCAAGGATCCCGGCTGTCGTTGTGCCCGCACGGTCGCGGTGGCGGCATGAGCGCGCGGCCGACGCCGCCGTCGGGCTGGCTCGACTGGACGGGTGACAAGGGCTGGATCGGGCAGGTCACCGGCCTGCCCGACAGCACGCTGCACGCCTATGCGGGCATGGCGATCCTGACCCTCTCGGCGCTGGTCATGCGGCGCAAGCCCTGGGACTGGCGCTGCTGGCTGACCGTGCTGGTGATCGAGACGATCAACGAAGCCTATGACCTGCTCCAGCCCTTCTACGTCACCGACGAGGGCAATCTGCCCGCCAGTTGGTTCGACATATGGAACACGATGCTGTGCCCGACGCTGATCCTGCTGACTTTCGGCTGGCTCGCGCGGCGGGCGGAGAAGCGGGGGCGGTAAGCGCCATTCCTCCCCAAGCAGAGCTTGGGGAGGAATGAAAAAGGGGCGGCGGCCTCTCGGCCCCGCCCCTCTTCAACAACGCTGAAACGCGATCAGGCGAGCAGGTTCTTGGCAAACTCACGCACCGCCGGACCGATATCCTCGCGCGCCAGACCCAGCGCCAGGTTGGCCGTCAGCCAGCCTGCCTTGTCGCCGCAGTCGTAACGCTGCCCGTCGAAGGTGAAGCCATGGAAGGGCTGGTTGCCGATCAGCTTGGCCATCGCGTCGGTCAGCTGGATCTCACCGCCCGCACCCGGTTCCTGCGCGTCGAGGATCTGCATGACCTCGGGCTGCAGGATATAGCGGCCGGGGATCATCAGGTTCGACGGCGCCTTGCCCTTGGGCTTTTCGACCAGCGCGGTGACCTCGGTCAGGCGACCGTCCTGCTTGCCGGGCGAGATGATGCCGTATTTGTCGGTCTCGCTGTCGGGCACTTCCAACGCGCCGATGACGTTGCCGCCGACCTGGTCATAGGCCTCGACCATCTGCTTCATGAAGCCGCCGACCATCAGTTCGTCGGGCAGCAGCACCGCGAAGGGCTCGTCACCGACGATCTCGCGCGCGCACCACACCGCATGGCCCAGGCCGAGCGGCTCCTGCTGGCGGACATAGACGGGCGAACCCGGCTTCTGGCGAATGCCCTCGATCACGGCGAGCGACTTGCCGCGCGCCTTCATCGTGGCTTCCAGTTCATAGGAGATGTCGAAATGATCCTCCAGCGCACCCTTGCCGCGGCCGGTGACGAAGATGATCTGCTCGATCCCCGCTTCCAGTGCTTCCTCGACGGCGTACTGGATCAACGGCTTGTCGACGACGGTCAGCATTTCCTTCGGCATCGATTTGGTCGCGGGCAGAAAACGCGTCCCCAGTCCCGCAACCGGGAAAACAGCCTTGCGAACCTTCTTGATCGTCATGAAACCTCCCTCAATCGGTCCGCCTCTAGCCGGATCGTTCGGCGCAACATAGCCTTGACCGTTGGAATACGATTAGGGTGTCATTAAAAATCGACAGGTTACATCGCCCCGATGACGCGTCCGCCACTCCCCGCTCCTATCCTGATCGTCTTCGGCACACGGCCGGAGGCGATAAAGCTGTTTCCCATCATCACGGCGTTGCGCGCATCGAATGCGGTGCCGGTCCGGGTCTGCGTGACCGCCCAGCATCGCGGGATGCTGGATCAGGTGCTCAGCATCGCCGGCCTGACGCCCGATCATGATCTGGACCTGATGGAACCGGGCCAGTCGCTCGACCGGCTGACCGCGCGGCTGCTGACCGGACTGGGCGAGGTGATGGATAGCGAGCGTCCCGCCATGGTCGTCGTCCAGGGCGATACCGCCACTGCCATGGCCGGGGCGCTGGCCGCCTATTACCGCAAGGTCCCCGTCGCCCATGTCGAGGCGGGCCTGCGCTCGGGCGATATCTATCAGCCATGGCCCGAAGAGGTGAACCGGCGCATGATCGCCCCCATCGCGGCCTTGCACTTTGCGCCGACCGAAACGGCGGCGGCCGCCCTGCGCGCCGAGGGGATCGATCCGGCGCGGGTCCATGTCACCGGCAACAGCGTGATCGACGCGCTCCACTGGACCCGGGCGCGGATCGCCGCCGATCCGGCGCTGGCGGCGGGCCTGGATCCCGTGCTGGCGCGGTTGGAGGGCAAGCGGATCCTGCTGGTCACGACCCACCGGCGCGAGAATTTCGGCGACGGCATGACCGCGATCGCCCGTGCGCTGCGCCGGATCGCGGAGCGGGAGGATGTCGGCATCCTCTTCCCCGTACACCCCAATCCCAATGTCGTGGCGGTGATGGACTCGGTGCTGGGCGATCATCCCGCCATCGCGCGGATCGCACCGCTCGACTATCCCCACTTCGTCCGCGCGCTGGACGCCGCGCATATCGTGCTGACCGACTCGGGCGGCGTGCAGGAGGAAGCGCCCGCGCTCGGCAAGCCGGTGCTCGTCATGCGCGAGACGACCGAACGCCCCGAAGGCGTGGCGGCGGGCACGGCCCGGCTGATCGGCACCGACGAGGACCGGATCGCTCAGGAAGTCTTTGCGTTGCTCGACGACACAGACCGTTATGCCGCCATGGCGCGCGCGCACAATCCGTTCGGTGCAGGCGATACCGCCGAGCGGATCAACAGGATCATGACCCATGCCCTTGGACTCTGAACTCTCGGTCACGGTGATGGGGCTGGGCTATATCGGCCTGCCCACTGCCGCGATCATCGCGCGGACCGGCGCGATGGTGACCGGCGTCGACGTCACCCCGTCGGTCGTCGAGACGATCAATTCGGGCCGCGTCCATATCGAGGAGGTCGATCTGGACGGCCTGGTATCGGGCGTGGTCGCGCGCGGCAACTTGAAGGCCTCGCTGACCGTCGCCCCGGCCGATATCTTCGTCATCGCGGTGCCGACCCCCTTTACCGACGACCGCCAGCCGGACATCGCCTATGTGCTCGACGCCGCGCGCGCGATCGCGCCGGTGCTGAAGACCGGCGACACGGTGATCCTGGAGTCGACGTCGCCCGTCGGCACGACCGAGCAGGTCCGCGACCTGATCGCGCGCGAACGGCCCGACCTGAAGCTGCCGGGCGCCACCCGCCCCGGCGAGCAGGCCGATCTCGCCATCGCCTATTGTCCCGAACGCGTTTTGCCCGGCCGTATCCTGGTCGAGCTGATCGACAATGACCGGGTCATCGGCGGCATCACGCCGCGCTGCGCCCGCAAGGCGCTGGCCTTTTACCGGCGCTTCGTGCGCGGCGCCTGCGTCACCACCACCGCGCGCGCGGCAGAGATGACCAAGCTGACCGAGAACGCATTTCGCGACGTCAACATCGCCTTTGCCAACGAGCTAAGCCTGGTGGCCGATACGCTGGGCGTCGATGTGTGGGAGGTGATCCGGCTCGCCAACCGCCACCCGCGCGTCAACATCCTGTCGCCCGGCCCCGGCGTCGGCGGCCACTGCATCGCGGTCGATCCCTGGTTCCTGGTCGCCGCCGACCCCGCCAACACGCCGCTGATCCGCACCGCGCGCGAGGTGAATGACGGCAAGACCGACCATGTCATCGCGCGCGCCGCCGCGATGATCGAGGCGCAGGACGGGCCGGTCGCCTGTCTCGGCCTCGCCTTCAAGGCCAATATCGACGACTTCCGCGAAAGCCCCGCGCTGAAGGTCGCCACCGCACTCGCCGCCCGGTTCGGCGAGCGTGTCCATATTGTCGAGCCCTATGCCACCACCCTGCCCCGCGCATTCGACGGCACGGGTGCGCAGCTGATCGATATCGACACCGCACTGGAAACTTGCGAGGCGATGATCGTTCTGGTGGATCACGACATCTTCCGATCGGTGCCGCTCGACGAGCGTCGGGGCAAGACTGTCCTGGACACGCGCGGGCTCTGGCCCGACCAAAGCTGACGCCCATGTCGCATTGCACGGGGGCACGGTCGGGACTAAGCACAACCGCCCTTAGCGGATATCAGACCATCCATGCTTGCCAAGCTGTTGAATCTACGAAAGCGCGTTCCTGATTTCGTACCCGCCATGGTCCCCGGTCTGCGGGTCTATGCCGTTGGCGATATCCATGGTCGGCTGGACCTGCTCGACGCCATCCTGACCCGGATCGAGGCGGATCACGCGGCCCGGCCGCCCGCCGAACGCCACATCATCTTCCTGGGCGATCTCGTCGATCGCGGCCCCGATTCGGCTGGCGTGGTCGAGCGCATCCGCCAGCTCAGCGCGGACGATCGCCATGTCCATTGCCTGATGGGCAACCACGAGGAGATTTTCCTGCGCGCCATCGACGGCGACGACAAGGCGTTGCGTATGTTCTGCCGAATCGGCGGGCGCGAGACGATGCTCAGCTACGGCGTCTCGAGCGAGGATTATGAGCGGCTCGACTATGCGGAGGTCGCCGAACGGCTGAAGGCCATCGTGCCGCACGAACACCGGTTATTCCTGTCCAACCTCAAGGAAATCATGGTCCTGGGGGACTATGCCTTCGTCCATGCGGGCGTCCGCCCCGGCATCCCGATCGTCGAGCAGAAGCTGGCGGAAACACGCTGGATTCGCGACCCCTTCCTGGATCACCGCGCCCCCCTGGAGAAGATGGTCGTACACGGCCACACGGTCGCGCAAGAGGCCGAAATTCTGCCGCACCGCATCGGAATCGATACCGGGGCCTATCACAGCGACCGGCTGACCGCCCTTATGCTTGAGGACCAAGTGCAGCAGATTTTTTCCACCTGACGTCTCTTTACCGAGGCGAAACGTTTGTCGGGGCATTCCGTTGGACGGCAAAGCAACGTATGACTGCAAAGCGGTAAAGTAATGTTGCATTGCCGCATCAGTGTGGGAGCATAACTGTCCCATACTCGTTGGTGGGGTTGCCTTGGGACGGCGTGCGTGCCATGGCCCTACTGACATTATTAAGGGAGTTAGACATGCGTCTTGGGAAGTTTCTCGTCGCCGCTGCCGCCGTTTCGATGACCGTTGCTCCGGCAATGGCTGCGAACCCGGCTGCCAGCCTTTCGGTTTCGAAGTCGGTCCGCGCGTCGGCTCCGGCCGCCAAGAAGAACGGCCTGGCCGGCGGTGGCATCCTCGTCGCCGTCCTGGCGGCTGCTGCCGTCGTTGCCGGCATCGTTGTGGTCGCCGACTCGGACGATTCGGCCGACAGCAACTAAGTTGCTTCAGCCTTACGGCTGAAAGGAATAGCGGCCTTCGGGCCGCTATTTTTTTGTCTGGCGAAGATGGTGTTCGTTCGCCCTATCAGGAAGATAAGCCCTCGGTGGCGATGATCGGGCTGTAGCGACGATCAAAGCTCTCTCTGACCGGCGATCGGCCTTGGCGTATGCATTCAACGCCGGATGGCTTTGCCCATGGGCTAGAGTCGAAAACGATCAACTCTGCTTACCCCTCCCCTTCAGGGGAGGGGCCGGGGCTGGGGCGCTTCCGCAAGCGAAACGCCCATGGCGATGCCCCACCCCAACCCCTCCCCTGAAGGGAAGGGGCTAAAACCGTGCAATGCTGATCGCTTTCAACTCTAGCAAGGCTCGTTAGAGATCAGCTTATATCTGAGTGCATGCATGGCCCAGGAGCGCCCCGTAGGTGGCACGACGCTTATCCATAAGCCATGGCCCACCCACATCGGTCATCAGGCGCGGAACTGCATCTGGCTGGGCCAAAGAAGCATTGAGGGTATTGCCAATCATACTCCCTCACCAGCCCGTCCTGCGAGCCCCCAGTCATCCGTTGGCGTCCTTGGAGTGCGATGCCCGGTCTTGATGGTAGCAAGCCTCTCCCCATTCAGGGGAGGGGTTGGGGTAGAGCTTCCCCGACAGCGCTGGCTATATGGAAACACCCCTGCCCGGCTGAAGGCCAGGGACGGATGTGACCATCCTCAGAAAAATAGGCGAATCGGCGGAGGATGGCCTCCAACCGCTCGGCAACTGGCCCGGCCCTTGCCGGGATGGGGCATGTGGGGAAAGAAGGGCTGCCCTTTACAGATCGCCATAAGCGACAAGGGATCGAAAAAACCCACCAGCGGCGAACGATCTTTCCACGCCCTGGGCCAGCCGCGATGCCAGGCAGGCCATGCCGTACTCCGGCGAACCGATCCGCCGCGCCGTTCCGATCCCGCAAAAGCAAAATCGCCGAAACCCTGTGGGGCTCCGGCGATCTCGATCCGATCGGAAATGCTTGGTTTGATCGCGCCTTAGCGGGGCGACGGTGCGCCGGGAGCACCGCCGGGCATCCCGCCAGGACCACCGGCGCCGCCCATCATCGACTGCTGCGCCTGCATCTGCCGCAGGACCGATTCTGGAATGAAGTCGATCATCTCGACATCGAACACCAGTTCCGAATTGGCCGGGATCGGGCCGTTCGCATGGTCACCATAGCCAAGCTTGGCGGGCAGCCAGAAACGGTACTTCGAACCCTTGGGCATCAGCTTCAGCGCTTCGGCGAAGCCGGGCAGCACGCTCGACAGCGGCATCGGGGTCGGCTGCTTCGAGGCGTCGAAGACGGTGCCGTCGATCAGGCGACCCGTATAGTTGACCAGCGCCACATCGGTCGCGGTCGGGTGCGCCCCGCCCTGACCAGGCTGGATCACCTTGTACTGAAGACCCGAAGCGGTCGTCGTGACGCCAGCGCCACGCGCCTCGCGCACCAAAGCGGCATCGCCCTGACGCGCCAACAAGGCGGCAACGACGACAGCCGCCACCACCGCAACCCATATCCAGACCAGATAGGAACGCCGGACGGGACGAAGGGGAACAGCGGTTACGGACATGCCTGTTTCTCGCTCTGTGCGTGGGCGTTCAGGGGATGCGGCGCTCGAAGCGCGGGCCGATTCGCCTCATGCGATGCGGCCGGTGCCGGGCTGCGCCACGCCCTCCGCCAGATGCGAAAGGGCCATGGCGCCACCCGGCGAGACGCTTACCGTGCGCCGTCGCGCTCGGCGCGCTTGCGCTCCAGCTTGCGGGCACGACGCACCGCCGCAGCACGCTCACGAGCGCGCTTTTCCGAGGGCTTCTCGTAATGGCGACGGAGCTTCATTTCGCGATACACGCCTTCCCGCTGCAGCTTCTTCTTGAGCGCGCGAAGGGCCTGATCCACATTGTTGTCGCGAACGATGATCTGCATAAAAACGAATTGCTCCGGCAAAACAGGATAAAGCGGCCGCAGAACAACTGTGGCCGCATCGTCGGGCGCTCCTAGCAGCGCGGTCGCCCGATTACAACCCGTTGGATCGCAAATCGCTCTGCCGCACGGTGTCCTCTGCCCGGCCCCGAAATGCCGGATATGAACGCGCTTGTCATGTGGCGGCCATGCTGCGGTGATCCCGCGCCCCCTAGAAGCGGCGCTGTCCGGCTAACTCCCGTATGCCGGACACCCTGACATGTTCGCGGGCCTTCCAGGCCCGCGAACGATCGACACGGTGCCTCCCCTGTCACCGCGTCAGCCCCGGTTCCGGTACCCGCCGGACCGGGGCCTCTTTCGGGCAAGAGCCGACATGGCTAAGGCAAGCGCCATGACCGCACCCGCCACTCCGCTGATCCTGTACAACAGCCTGACCCGCGCACCCGAGCCGTTCCGGCCGATCGATCCGGCCAATGTGCGCGTCTATTCCTGCGGACCGACGGTCTATAACTATGCGCATATCGGCAATCTGCGCGCCTATGTCTTCACCGACACGCTGTCGCGCGTGCTGCGGTGGAAGGGCTGGCCGCTGACCCATATCATCAACATCACCGATGTCGGCCATCTGACCTCCGACGCCGATGCGGGCGACGACAAGATGGAGGCGGCTGCCAGGAAGAGCGGCCGGGACATCTGGGCGATCGCCAGACATTATACCGACGCCTTCAAGCGCAATCTGAAGGATCTCGGCATCGCCGAGCCGACCCGCTTTCCGCTGGCGACCGAGCATGTCCCCCAGATGATCGACTTCGCCAAGACGATCGAGTCGAAGCATTGCTACCGCCTGCCCGACGGCCTGTATTTCGACGTGACGACCGTGCCCGACTATGGCCGCCTCGCCCGGCATCAGGAGGACGAGGGCGAGAGCCGGATCGATCCGGTCGCGGGCAAGCGGCATCCGGCCGACTTCGCCATCTGGCGCGCCTCCGCGCCGGGTGAGCAGCGCCAGATGGAATGGGACAGCCCTTGGGGTCCGGGCGCGCCGGGCTGGCATCTGGAATGCTCGGTGATGAGCAAACAGTATCTGGGTGCGCAGTTCGACATCCATACCGGCGGCATCGACCACCGCGAGATCCACCACCCGAACGAGATCGCGCAGAACCAGGCGCATAGCTGCACGCCCGACAGCGGCGCCAATATCTGGATGCACAACAACTTCCTGGTCGACCGGACCGGCAAGATGTCGAAGTCGTCGGGCGAGTTCCTGACGCTGCAGGCGCTGATGGATCGCGGTTTCCACCCCCTCGCCTATCGCCTGATGTGCCTGCAGGCGCATTATCGGTCGGAGATGGAGTTCGGCTGGGACGGGCTGGCGGCCGCGCAGGTGCGATTGAAGCGACTGGTCCAGACGGTCGAGGGGCTCCGCACCCGCGCCGATGCGCCGGAAAAGGGCGATGCGGCCTCCTATCGCGAGCGGCTGGACGTGGCGCTGTCGGACGATCTGGCGACCCCGCGCGCGCTGCCCGTGCTGGACGAGATGCTGGGTGACAAGAAGCTGTCACCGGGCGTGCGACTCGCGGCGCTGGCGGACTTCGACGCGACGCTGGGATTGCAGCTGTCGACGCTGACCCGCGCCGACCTGCGCACCCGCCCCAAGACCGCCACGCTGGGCGAGTCGGATATCGAAGCGCAACTGGTGGAGCGTCGCGCCGCGCGGGCGGACAAGGACTTCGCCAGGAGCGATGCGATTCGCGACATGCTGCTCGCCGCAGGAGTCGAGGTGATGGACGGCGATCCGCTGGGCTGGGACTGGAAGCCCGTGCTGCCGGAGGGTTGAGCCCTCCGCCGGTTCAGCGCCGTCCGCGCGGGGATCGCATCCGCAGGCCGATGAACAGCACGGTCGGCCAGAACATCGTGTTGGCGATGTCGCCCAGCGTATCGGTCCAGCGCCACGATCCGTAATGCAGCCGGTCGAGGATCTCGTTCCCCGCCTCGGCCAGCGCGACACAGGCGAGCGGGATCGGCGTGGCCAGCGACTTGCGGGTCAGGATGCGCGCCAGGAACAGCACCGCCATGCCCGCATGGACGTGCAACAGGCTGTCGGCCATGCCGGTGCCGTCGCCGATCCACTGGATGAAATCGGCATAACGTTGGGGAATATCCATGGTCGCCGCTTGCCCCGGCGCGAGGCGACTTACAATCCCCGCGCCGCATGAGGCCCCTGCCCCGCGCCGAAATGCAAAAAGGCCCGCAATCCGCCGGGTGGGATTGCGGGCCTTCCAGACTGGATCAGCGTGCAGGCCGTCCTGTCCGCCCTTCCCTCTCTCCTCTATGAGCGGCGAGGGAAGAGGGGCATGGCTGAATGTCGATCCGTTCCAGAGCCATGCGGCGACGGTAGTGCGCAATCAGAGCGGGATGCCATCAGCTTGATCCACCCCTCCCCTTCAGGGGGGCAGGGGGGCGGGCGTTTCCGCAAACGCGGGGCCTGTGGCGATGCCCCACCCCAACCCCTCCCCTGAAGGGGAGGGGCTAGGCTTGGTGCGATCCCATGTCATCATTCTCTAGAGCCGAAAACGATCAACTCTGCTCACCCCTCCCCTGAAGGGGAGGGGCTAAAACCGTGCAATGCTGATCGCTTTCAACTCTAGAAGCTGCTCCAGTCATCGTCATCATGCTTCACGGCCAGATTGCCCTGGACCGCGCTCGACACACGCCGCACCGGCGCGGGGGTCGGAGCCGCCGCGCGGCGCACGGGTACGACCGGCACGGCCGGGGCCATCGCCGTTGCGTCGACGCGGAAGCGGTTGACCTGCTCCTCCAGCGCGCGGGTTTCGGCGGACAGCGCGCGGACAGCGGCGGTCACCTCCTCCACCATGGCGGCATTGGCCTGGGTCACGCCGTCCATGTCGTTGATCGCCAGATTCACCTGGTGGATACTGGTCGCCTGTTCGGAGGCCCCGCCCGCGATCGATTCGACCAGCCCCGTAATGTCCTGCATGCCGGTCGCGATCAGGCGCAGCGACTCGTCGGTCTTGTTGGCCAGTTCCACGCCGCTGCGCACCCGCTCGACCGTGGTCGTGATCCGCGCGCTGATGTCGCGCGCCGCCTCGGCCGAGCGTTCGGCGAGCGCACGCACTTCGGAGGCGACGACGGCAAAGCCCTTGCCCGCATCGCCCGCCCGCGCCGCCTCGACGCCTGCGTTCAGCGCCAGCAGGTTCGTCTGGAAGGACAGGCCGTCGATCACCGCGATGATCTCGGCAATTTCGTTGGACGAGCGTTCGATGTCGCCGATGGCCGACACGGTGCGGCGGACGATCGCCTCGCTATTGGCGACGTCGCTGCTCGCCTTGCGGACGATGCCCTCGGCTGACTGCGCCTTGGTCGCGGCGGCCGTCACCGACTGGGCGATCTCGTTCATCGCGGCCGAGGTTTCCTCGATGCTCGCCGCCTGCTGCTCGGCACGGCGCGCGAGGTCGTCGGCCGCCTCGTTCATCTCCACCACCCCGCTGCCGATCCCGGCGGCGTTGACCCGCACCGCGCTCAGCGAGCCCGACAGGCGCGAGACCGCCGTGTTGAAGTCACGCTCGATCGCCGCATAGGAAGGCGGGAAGCCCGAGAGCCGCGCCGTCAGGTCCGAGTCGGCCAGCCGACCCAGCGCGCCGCCGATCCGGTCGACCACCTCATCCTGCTCGGCATCCGCCCGTGCCTTGGCGATGGCCGCGTCGCGGAAGACGACGACGGCGCGCGACATGCTGCCCAGTTCGTCGCCGCGATCGGCGTCGGGAATGGCGATATCGTTGCGCCCCTGCGACAGCTCTTCCATGATCCCGGTCAGCCGGACGATCGGCCGCCCCAGCGCCCGCGACAACAGCAGCGCCATCGCCGCCGCGACGCCGATCATCATCACCGCCCCGATGGCCAGGCTCCACTGGCCGGTCAGCAGCGCCGACTTTCGCGCCGTGCGGACGTCCTTCAGCTGCTCGACTGTCTGCGCCCGGACATCGCGCAGCGCCTGGAGCACCGTGGTAACCCGAACCCGCGCGCTATTCTCGCGAAGCCATGCCTGCGCACCGTCGCGATCGGTACGGCTGCGTCGGATCAGCGGATCGCCGATGGTGCGACGCCATTCCTGCATGTGCTCATGCGACCGGGCGACCTCCGCGCGGGCCTTGGGGTCGTTTGCCAGCAGCGTATCGAGCCTGGCGGCCGCCTGAGTCTCGGTCGCGCGCGACTCGAAATACTGCTTCAGATAGGCTTCGTCCAACGTGATCAGGAAGCCGCGCATCTGGCTGTTCTCGCGCTGGACCCCGCCCTCCATCTCCAGCGTAGCGCCGTAGATGTCTTGGGCGTGGCTGCTTTCCGCCGTCGTCGTCTGGATGCGCGCAAAGGCCCACCACAAGACGCCGATCATGATGAACACCGTCATCATCACGAGGGCGAAGGACAAACCGATCTTCTTCGGTATGGGCAAGGATGAGAGCATGGCGATTCCCGACACGGCGGGCCGTCATGCCCGCGATTTGGATCGGGAATACGCCGCCAACTACAAACGGTTGGTTAAGCGCCTACCATTACAGCCTATTGTAATGCGGCCCCTGCCCGGTCGAGCAGCGGCGGGCGGTAGGGCGTCGGCGCGCCTGCCGGGATGGCCGCGATTTCGGCCGCGACGGCATCGGCCCGCGCCGAGGAGGATGGGTGCGTCCGGCTGCGGAAGATACCGCCATCGACCTCGCCGCCATGCTCACGCCAGAAGCGAACCGCATCCTGCGGATCGTAACCCGCATTGCGCATCAGGATGACGCCCAGCAGATCGGCCTCGGTCTCGGTCTGGCGGAACAGCCGCCCGTTGCGCCCGAACTCCGACAGGATGCCGCGCTTTACGCCCGCCGCATCCAGCCGGTCGCGATGTTGCAGGATGTTGTGCGAGAATTCGTGCCCGACAACGACGGCGATCATCCGGTCGTCGAACCGCTCGAAGAAGCGCGAGCCGATCTGGACGATATCGCCGTCCGCCGATGCGGTCAGCCCCGGCCCCATCAACATTTCGAAGCGCGACCGGCAGCCGGGCTGCGCCGCGACCGTGACGTCGCGTTTCTGCCCATGGCGCAGCAGGGTCAGGCGTAGCGGCCGGTCGGCGGGCTCGGCGGCGATCTGGCGCTGTGCGGCATCGCGCGTCGCGGTGTTCGCCTGCGACGCGCCCGCCGGATTGACCGTGAAAGGCTTGCCGTCGACCGCCTCGATCGTGTCGTTCGCCTGCACCCCGGCCTTGGCCGCCGCGCTGCCCGGCACCACCGCCTCGACCGCGACCGGTCCCTCGAAGCCGAAAAGCGCGGGGAGGTCCTTGCGCACCCCCGGATCGTACTGGTCGATCGCATGGATCACGATGCCGGGAGTCGGCGCCCGGTCGGGGCAGATCGCCGCATTCGCCGTCGCCAGCTTCCACGCGATCGTCGCCAGCCGCAGATCGGCGTCGCGCATCGCCCCGAACAAGGCGGTGTCGTCGGTCTTCTCGACCGAGACCAAAGGTGCGGCGGGCGCCTGGTCCGGCACCGACAGCAGGAAGGCGGACAGGGCGACGACCGCCGAGGACAGGATGGAGGCACGCGACATCGCGCCTTCGCTACCGCCTCCGCCCCCAATCCGCAAAGCCGGTCGCCGCAATCGGCCACCGTTCGGCGCAAACTCGTATCAGGCGCAACAAAGCACGCGACTTGGGGGCCTCAAACGCCAACTTCATTGCGTATGGGGTCGAATCGGCGCATGGGCGATGGCCGAAACCAAAGAAGACGAAAGAGCAGGACGATCATGGCCGCGAACTGGGCCCCCGACAGCTGGACGAATGCCGAAGCGCGCCAGCTTCCCCGCTATCCCGACCAGAATGCGCTGGACGCCGCGACCAAGACGCTGGCCGCCTATCCGCCGCTGGTCTTTGCGGGCGAGGCGCGCAGCCTGACCGCCGAGCTGGCCGAAGTGGCGGCGGGTCGCGGTTTCCTGCTCCAGGGCGGCGACTGCGCCGAGAGCTTTGCCGAGCACAGCGCCAACAATATCCGCGACACCTTCCGCGTCATCCTGCAGATGGCGGTCGTCCTGACCTGGGCCTCGAAGCTGCCGGTGGTGAAGCTGGGCCGCATGGCGGGCCAGTTCGCCAAGCCGCGCTCCGCCGATACCGAGGTCGTGAATGGCGTCGAGCTGCCCAGCTATCGCGGCGACAATGTCAACGACATCGCCTTCACCCCTGAAGCGCGCATTCCCGATCCCCAGCGGATGCTGCGCTCCTATGCGCAGTCGGCGGCGACGCTGAACCTGCTGCGCGCCTTCGCGCAAGGGGGCTATGCGAACCTGCATCAGGTCCATCGCTGGACCCATGACTTCATGGGCCGCAGCCCCTGGGCGCAGAAATATAGCGAGATGGCCGACCGCATCGGCGAGGCGCTCGACTTCATGGCGGCGTGCGGCATCGATCCGGCGTCGGTTCCGCAACTGGCGCAGACCAGCTTCTACACCAGCCACGAGGCGCTGCTGCTGCCCTATGAGCAGGCGCTGACCCGGCAGGACTCGCTGACCGGCGACTGGTACGATACCTCGGCCCATTTCCTGTGGATCGGCGACCGCACCCGGTTCGAGGGTTCGTCGCATGTCGAGTTCCTGCGCGGCATCGGCAACCCGATCGGCGTGAAGTGCGGCCCCAGCCTGGAGCCCGAGGCGCTGCTGCGGATGCTCGACACGCTGAACCCCGGCCGCGTGCCCGGCCGCATGACGCTCATCACCCGCTACGGCCATGACAAGATCGAGGCGCATCTGCCCAAGCTGGTCCGCGCCGTCACGCGCGAGGGGCATCCGGTGGTCTGGTCGTGCGACCCGATGCATGGCAACACGATCAAGGCGGCGACCGGCTACAAGACGCGCCCCTTCGACCGCATCCTGGCCGAGGTGCGTGGCTTCTTCGCCGTCCACCGCGCCGAGGGCACCCATGCGGGCGGCATCCATGCCGAGATGACTGGCCAGAACGTCACCGAATGCACCGGCGGTGCGATCGACGTGACGGAGCAGTCGCTGGCCGACCGCTATCACACGCATTGCGACCCGCGCCTCAACGCGGGCCAGAGCCTGGAGCTGGCCTTCCTGCTCGCCGAAATGCTGAACGAGGAAATGGCCGAGCGTCGCAAGGACGCCGCCTGATCGACACCGCAAAAGGGCGGGACGACATCATGTCGCCCCGCCCTTTTCACTTTTGTCAAAGTTTCGGCGGGGAGGCGCTTGACGCCCCAACGCACCACCGCTAATAGCGCCCCTCCACTGCACGGCCCCTTCGTCTAGCGGTTAGGACGTCGCCCTCTCACGGCGAAAACACGAGTTCGATTCTCGTAGGGGTCACCAGCGTTTTCAATGATTTAGCTGATCGCGGCGGTTTGCCGTCAAATATGCGTCAAATAAGACGTGTACGGCTCTGTGCGAATTGCCACGGACGTGCACGCACCCGCCGGGGTGTCGAATTAAATCACCATCACATATTCATTGATCACGGACGTGGCCCACTCAAAGCCTGCCACCGTGATTTCGCTGCCGACGCCCGCCGCGATGGCAACGCGCGTCCCCGCCACGCTGCGCACGGACAGCGATGCTTCCGTCAGGTGGGATCGCAAATTCTTAGTCCGCTCGATCACGCTGACTAGGTTCTGCACTGCGCCCTGCGGAACGCCGATCTGGTCCACCTCCAGCAGAACGCGGAAGGTGTACGGGGCACCGGGCGGGGTCTGATTGAACCATTCCTGCACGCGGGCTTCGATGCCCAGCGCCGCCAGCGCGTCCTGGACTGCGCCGATCGTCCCCTTGCGCCGGTGGATTTCTACGCTCTGCTTGATGAACTGGCGCTTTTGGGCTTCGGTCCACCCATCATCCCACTGGTCCACGCTGAACGCCCAGGCCAGCCATGCCAGCAGCGCAGGCGGGCAGGTGTCCGGGTTCCACACGTCGCGGATCGGCGTTGGAATGCTGGCGGCAGTCGCCACGACATCGGCCAGCACACGTTCCGCCGCCGTTGCGTTCGGTGGCAGCAGGTCAGACATGCACACCGCGCTTGGCCAGTTTCGAGCAGGCAAGAGCACCAGGCGACTTGCGGGGCTTTAGGCGGCGGCGCGGCCTGTTGGCCAACAGGCGGTCGCACTCGGCGATTTCCGCGTCCAGGCGGGCGATCTGTGGCGCGTGTACGGCATCGCTGAACGCAGCCTCTGCTTCGCTGGCCAGCGCGTGTAGCTTCATGGCCAGCGCGTCATTCCCCGCCAGTACCGCGTGTTCGGCGGCAACCTCGATCGCCGAGATAGCTTGCACGAAATGGATGGCGCGGCGGCCTTCGCTTTCCGGTGCCACGCGCAAGAATACTCGCGAGCGGCGCATTGCATTGGCCAGCTGGTTATCGTTCATTCTTCGTCTTCCTCAAGTTCACTGATTTCAGGATCGTCGTCGCATTCAAGTTCAGCGTCGGCCGCCTGCTTGAGCGCGGAAATGATTTCGTCGCGCAGTACGGCCTTGATGTGCGCTTCGTCGGTTGACCCCACGATCTGCATGGAGACGCGGCTGGGGACGTTCAGCATGTTCGCCTGCACCAGGCTGTACAGTTGGCCCTGTACGCGCTCAAATTCGGCGATTGGCGCAACCTCGGCGCGGGCCTTCGCCAAGTTCAGTTCGGCCAGGTCGGCGTCGGCGCTCAACTTCCGGGCACGCTCTTCGATCAGCCTCTTGGCTGCGCTGTCGCTAGTCTTCTTGCTCTCCAGGAAGCCACGTAAAGCGTCGCCCAAATTATAAGTGTTCCGCCCGATTTTCGCGAACTTGCCGTCCTGCGCTAGCCCGCGAACGTGACGTGGCGTCACGCCGAATAGTGCGGCCAGGTCGGCATCCGACACCTCCAGGGCCATAATGTCTAGGCTATCGGCCATTCATTCCCCCGTTGGAAAATGGGAGCCGGGCGACATTCGCCTGCCCGGCCCCAGGTTGCCCGCGCCCAACCACGACAGCGCGGGTATTTGCAGAAATCACGGCTGCGACAGCGCGTCCTTTTCAAGTCCTAGGCGCAACAGGCGGACCAGGTACTGGTTGGCGCTCAAATGCGTGCGGAGTTCTGCGGCGCGAGCCATGCGGCCATTGTCCAGTTCGACCATCAGGTCATTCGGCAAGGACAAGGAGAGTTTCGTGAAAGTCGGCTTTTCCCATAATACGGGGCCTCAAAATCGCGTGAGATAGGGACGGGTGTCGGCAGTGCCGTCCAGCGCGGCGGCACGGGCGTGCGCAGCCTGGCGGACCGCGACCAGGCGGGAGAGGCGCTTGGCGGCGTCCGCTACCTGCACTTCGTCCAGTTCCGGCCACGTCTTGGCGATGGCGCAGGCGGCGTTTGCCGCCGTGAACCGAAAGCCCGCCCCGCCAGGTATCTGGACGACCACATGGTCCTGGCGCGCTGTGTCACCTGTTTCGGGCCTGATCAGCACAAACGCGCAATCAAGCGCTTCGCGGATCGCATCAGGTAGGGCCTGGGGGTCAGCCGCGCGGCGGCGGCTGAAAAGGGAAAGGACGCTGCGCACCATATCAGCCCCGCACCCAAAACACGTCCGACCGTGGCAGCAGCGCCTGGATGCCGACCCAAGCGGTCAGTTCCAAATCGCCTTGGGTGTTGGTTCGGTCTGCAATCAGGCGGACATCCTCGTGGATCGCGATTGCCGATTTGGAGAAATCGCCGATGATCGTCTCTGCCATCACATCGGTCAGTTCAGCGAGGATGCCGGTATTGTCACCCACGCTGCCCCAGCCTGCGCGCAGAGTCCCGTCAGGGGCCACACCCCCGCCAGTCCCATTTGTGCCCAGAAGGGCGCGCAGTGCGCTGAACGGAAGCCCGGCGGCGGCGGCGGCCCGGAGTCCGAACGGACCAGGCTTGTTGTAGAGGATGGAGCCGGTCATTACTTCATCGACGGCGCGGGCGATGCCCATGACGAGGCTAAGCACCGCGTTATCCGCCATCTCGCCATCGTTGAACTTGCGGGCATCGGCGCGGCTAAGCGAAATGCGGACCCCGAACATCGGCATGATGTCCATGTCCACATACGCGCGGGCGACAGGCAGTGGGACGACAGGGGCGTCTTGGGCATCGGCCACGCGTCCGAACTTCGCTGGGGCGATGACATCGAAATGGATGTCGCGGCGCTCAAATATGAGTTCGCCATTCACGGTCCTGGCTTCGCTGGCTTCGGGCACGACAATGACAGTCGAGCCTAAGTCAACGCAACGGCTGTGGCTGGCCAAGGCGGTCGAGAGCGGAATGACCTTTCCTGGCTGGCTTGCGTGTGGGACCAGGCTGGACAGCTTGAAGCCACCGCCTGCCGCAGCGCGGATTTTAAATATGTGTCGCGGATTGCCAGCGTTGTCGCCAATAGGAACGCCGCCCACTGCCTGTCGTGCAGTGGCGAGAACGCCGGTCAGCTGGGTGGCTGCTTTGATTGACATGGTGGGGGTGTTGCCTTCGTTGAGGTGCCCAGCGCGGGCGGAATGAATGGTGGGGAGTGAGCGGCCGACGCCCACGGTGTCGTCGGCGGGGATGGACACCATGCTGATTTCAAAGGGCGTCCAGGCGGTGACGCGGTACACGGAGACGCCGTTGCGTTCCTCGACCAGCTGCATGTCCTCGACGCTGTAGCCGACCGACACCTTGGAAATGATGCCGTCCAGAATGTCTTGGAGCAGCTGCTCGCCAGCGGGCGAACGGCTGATACGGACCAGGGCACGGCCGACGCCGTCGCTGTCGATCCGGGCATTGTCGATGACGCCGCGCTGATCGTCCCAGTCGTGGTTCCACAGGATCGGCGCGCTATTGTTGAGGCGTGCCAGGTTCACTTCGCCAGGCGCGTGACCCAGGATTTCGGTGCCGAACCAGCGTTCTACGCTGTCCGTTTCGCTGCTGAATGCCAGTTCGACCGTGCGCGCGGTGCTGTCGATGCCGCTGCGAACCACGGTAGCGCTGCGGTGGTGACCGCCCTTTACCCGTATCTGTTGGAGTAGGTCCATTGTTTCAAAATCCCGAAGAACACCGTGTTCTTGCGGGGCTTTGATCGGTTATCCGGGGCCGGGTTTCCTCTGGTGGGATTTCCCCGATCAAGCCTTGGGGCATCACCTCGCATCACGGGTGATCACGCGACGAATGGGCCGCGAAAAAAATCTGGAACTGGAAACGGAATTTTTCTGCCCAGCCAGATATGGTTTGATGCGAGGCACTTGACCCCGCAAGGCCAGGGGGGCGACCAAGTACCTTGACCGGGGGGTATGGCCGATGCGGTCGCCAGCCCATCACGCCGCTAGCCGGTCAGCCAGCACGTGCCGCATCCAGAACACGGTGAGGCGAACCCCGAACGTCACGGCCCCATCGCCCAGCTGATCAAAGAATGCCCCAGCAGCTTCGTCGTGGGTCATCGTCGCAGCCTTGGCCAGCATAGCCTGCCGCCAGTCCGACCAGCGTGCATTTTCATTGGCGGCCGACTCCCGCTCCACCATCGCCGTCTGCCGCCGGGCATTGCGTCGATCAGCCCATATTTGCATTTCCCCCAGGCTTTCGGGCGTCACCTGATAGAAGCGCGAACGCTGCGATTTACCCCCACCCTGGGGTATATCCTCTAAGGGAAACAGGGCTGGGGTGGGGGTAGCTGTGCCCTCCCGACGCTTCCATTCCAAACCCATGCGATCGATCATGTGCGCCATCTCCTGCCGGGCGTTTTTCGGGCGCTTGAACGGCAGCAGCGCGCCGTCGCGGTCCTCGATCCAGACGCCATAGTTCTTTGGGACTACGCCCAGCCGCGCCAGCAACAGTCGCTGGTCTATCACTCGGTCCAGCACCAAGTCCGCCACGGCATCCGTGATCCGGTCCCTGGCCAGGTCGATGCCGTGCAGCAGGTGGGCGTACGCCTTCGATATGGCACGCCTGAACCCACGGTTCGCCAGATTGTCCTTGGTATCGTCATATGCGCCCACGATGCCCTGCCAGGCGCTGAACCGATCCAGGCGGCGTACAGCGGCCCCATCGTCCCAAAAGTCCAGGGTGGCTTCGTCCAATGCATCCACACCCAGGCTGGCACGAATACGCCATGCCTCCAGCGTGATGTTCTGCAGTTCCGTGCGGTTCGGGGTGGCCTCCAGGCGACGTGCTTCCATGTCGTCAATCAGCGGCGCGGCCATCAACGCGATACGATGCGCCTGGGCTTGCCCGGCTTTCAAATCGGCCAGCGCGGCAGTCACGGCTTCGTCCGATCCGTCACCGTGACGCAATGCCCAGCCCGCACGCTCCAGTTGCCAGAGCAACCCGGCCGCGAAATCGGCGCGGGCGTTCGCTTCGTCAGCAGTGATCTGCGCCACCAGCCCAGTGAACGCGTTTGGGAACGCTGGACGGCCATCCAACGCGGCGGCTTGCTCCAATGCCCGTAGGATGCCCTCGGACGCCTGGCGACCCACCTGCGAATTCGGCATCAGCCCCAGGCTGAACCGCCGCAGGTATCGCACCCGCCGCAGCGCCTGGGCCGCGTCTGCCGGTGTCAGCCGATGGCCGCCACCGATGAACGCCCCCAGCGTGAACCACTGGCCCGTGTCGCGATGCTCAACGGACAGGCCAGAGCCAATGACTGGGCTGGCGATGACCACGTCATAGTTGCGGCTCTCGCTCTCTGGTGCTGCCAGGAATGCGGCCTGATCGCGGTTGCCCTTGTTGTCCGCGTTGATCGCTATCGCGCGGTAGCCCTGCGCCTGGAAGAATGCCCCCAAGGCCTTCGCGCGGCGGGACGACTCGGTGGCCATCCATATGCGGCCACCAGCAGCCAATTCGGCCAGGCAATCGCCCACCACTGCCGATGGCGCGCCGCCCCCGGTATGATAGGTCGCCTCGATCCCGTCGCGACGCTGACGCATCTCGATCACGCGGAACGCCTCGCCTGGGCGGCAGCTTTCCAAAAATTCGATCGTCCGGGCATCACATCCCGCGTCCGCCACGATAACGCACTTGGCGCGGGCGACCATCTTGCGCAGTCGGTCGTAAACGCCCTCGTTGTTAGCGTGGGCGGTGCGGCACTGATCCTTGGCGGACAGGAAGCGTAGCACCTGCGAAATTTCGTCTATGAACAAATAGTCGGCGCGGCGCATCAGCACGTCATGCGCCGGGTTCGTGATCGACGGCAGGCATGTAGCCAGGCCTCGCAGTGCCGGGTCATACGCCTCATGTTCGTCAATCTCGCCATAGCGCTCCAAGCCCAGCACGCGCGCCAAGTCGTGGACCAGCGACACGCGGTGACAGATGGCGATGGGCTGCCCCTGGCTGCTGCCATACTCGATAAATGGCCGTCCGATCGTCCGCGTTTTACCGCTGGCCATCGGTGCCCATAGGACGATGACGCCCTCATAATCCGCCAGGGCCAGCGTCGGCAGCGCTTCGCACACCTCATGACGGTGGCGTGTCAGAACATCGGCGGGAATCATGACCGTGGACAGCGCGGCGGCCTTGCGGTGGCCCATAGCACGGTCCAGGCGGCCCATGATGCCGTCCAGCGTGGTCGGGTGAACCAGGCCAGCGGGCAATGCAGCTTCAATTGCGGCGCGGATGCCCGCCAGGCTGATTTGCGCGGGCGCGACCATATACATGCGGCCAGCAGCGGCCAGCGCCAGGGCGGCGGCGGTTCGCGGATCGGTCGCAGTGCCCAGTTCCTTGATCCACTGTTTCGTGGCTTTGCCGCCCGGCTCGATGCGCTCCAGCTTCCAAGCGTCGATTATCGGTGCGGCGCTGGTCGGCACGCCTGCGAATGCACGCGCGGTCGCTTCCACGCCAGCGTCGTTCCAGTCTTGACCGGGTGTATGCGGCATGTACCACGGCAGGCCGGTAGCAATCGCGGCGCGGTGGCCCGTGCCATAGGCGTCCAGGCGCTTGCCGAACCGCTCCCCAGGCTTCGGGGCGTTGTCGTTGTCAGCGCCGACAACGTCGCCAGGCTGGGCCAGGATGCCAGCCACCACCTGCAGGTTCTTGGCATTGAAGCACACCACGACAGCGCGGCCAGTCGCGGCGTGTATCGTTGCTGCGGTTGCCAAGCCTTCGGTGAAAATGCGGGGCAAGGTGCCGGGGATGATGAAATGCCCCGCCTCGGTGGTGGTGCCGGACAAGAAACGCTTGTCGCCGTCGCGGTCGATCCGCTGCACACTGATCAGCGCGCCGGTCGCGGCGTGACGTACCGGGACCAGAAGGCGGCCGGACAGGTCCACACGCAGGCCATCGACCGTGATGCCCTTGCGGTCCATGTACGCGTGTGCGCTGGTGGGCTTGCCGCTATCCCACACGCGTGCCGCGACGCTGGCGGCAGCCGTGGAGGCGTCAGCGCGTACCCGATCCTGCGCCCGCCGCCGGGCCGCCGCTGCGGCGTCGAACTTGGGCCGGTGGTCGTTATCATTGTCGGCGCGCCAGGTGTGTTGCTCGCCCGTGGTCCAGTCGCCGTATGACGCCACGCCATCGTCGTGCAGTTTGACCCAGCCGCTGCGATCAGCCTTGCCGCGACCAGGCGCGGGTAGCCGATAGAATTTGTCGATTACCAGGTGATAAGGCAGGCGGCCGGTGTCGTAACCGGCCGCGCGTAGCGTTCCAATGATGCTGGCCATATCAGGTCGCGCTGCCCTGTCTTTCGCGTTCAGCCAGCATCGCGTCGGCCCATTGATAGGCCAGGCGCGCGCCTCGGTCGGGGGACAGCCCGCAATCCGGGTCGGACAGCATGCCGGTCATGGCCGACATGGCGAACCGATCGCGCAGTTCGTTGCGGTACACGTGAACCCGCGCTTCCTTATCGGTCATTCCGCACCCTCGCAGCGTCCGTATGGCGCGCCACCGAACCGGCTGGGTCGATAATTACCGCCGTAATCTTCAGCGTCGAAATCGTCATCAATGACGCTGAACCCGCCACCGATGGGCATACGCGGCGTGTCGATTGATTGTTCGTCATCGGCACGTCGTGAGGGATAATAGTGCGCCATTATGCTACGACCTGCACGGTATCACGCTCGCCAGCCACCGCGCGAATGCTGGCCATCGTGATCCGGGCGGAGCAGCCAATCTTGACCACCGCCAGGTCACCTTCATTGATCAGGTTGTAAATCGTGCTGCGACCGACCGACAGCAGGGCGGCGGCCTCCATGATGGTGACCAGCAGCTTATTTTCGGGGGTATTGCTCATCGTTGCATGTGCCTTCGTTTGACTGAACGCGGGCACATTGCGACGGACTGGTGCGGCAATTCCTCTGGTGGGATTTCCTGCTCGGCTGTGTCGTTTAAACGGGCACCAGTGGGATAACGGCGGCGGCGGCCATGTCCTCCAAACCGTCCGAAATCCACCGCGAGTAATGCCGCTCAATCATGGTGACGCTTGTATCGTGATTTGCCGCTATCAAGCGAAGGGGCAGGCCTGCACGAATGCCGCGAACGATACTGGAATGCCGCAAGGCGTAAGGAACCACGCTGGCACCCAGGCCCGCTTCCTCGCGTATAGCCTTCCAAGGGCGGACTATCTCCGACGCATTCGTCCAAGCCCCCCGCTCGCCGCGTGTCCAGCGGATCGATCCGGCGGTTTGCTCATGCCGCCATCGCATCAGCAGCGGCTGCCCTGCCGAGCGTCCATCGAGCGCAGGGGCTAAGGCGGCTAGCACGTCCGCACCGATTGGAAATGGTGTCGTGCCAGCACGCGCCCCCTTCCCCTTTCGACTCAAAGGAACCAGCAGGCGCTTTCGATCTGCCTGCACGTCGCCCACGCGTATGCGGATAACCTGGGAGAACCGCGCTCCGGTGGCCGCCATCACAAGAATGAGGCGGTAAAGGTCGCCGTCCCATTCCTTCTGCGCATCGACGGTACGGGCGGCAGCCAGCAATCCCGCAATGGCGTCGTTCGGCAAAATTTGGCTTTCACGGGCCACGGGTTCGCTGTCCTCGAAAGAAGCGATTGCGCCCAGGCCGTGCCGTATTGTTGCCGGGAGTGTGGCGGGTAGCTTGCCTCGGTGGGTTGCGTAGGCGTTATTCAGCGCCGCCTTTAGATCGTTCACCAGCCGCTGCCGGGTCGTGCCTTTCAGCGTTGCGGGAAGTTCCGCACGCCACGACAGTAGCGGGGCTTCGGTGAGTTCATGAAGCGGGATCGCGGCCAGCGCGGCGGCTTCAATAGCTGCGCGGCGACCGTAAGCTGCACGCCCGGTTATGTAACGCTCCAGGCGGTACGCCGCGTCAGAACGAACAACCCTACCCTTTCTGGCGGTGTCGCGCGCGTCCCGCTCCGTCATGTATGCCTGAACAGCGGAAAGGACTGTTTGTGGTGCCCCATCAACGGATGCCTTAGCATCGCGGCGCGCTTGTTCGACATGCGACCGGGCGGCCTTGACCGCATCGGCGAACGTGAGCGTCCCTTCCGTGATGTGATCATCGGCAGTCCCAAGCGATGCCTGCCGGTAGCCTGCACCGTTCCGCCAGCGAACCAGCCAAACGCCCGCCCGCTTGCCCTTCCGATACCCAAGGTGGGTTTCGGCATCGACACCCCGCCAATGCAGGCCTTCGGCCAGTTTAGCGCGGGCTCCGCGCGTCGTCAGTGCGGCTTCCTGCAGGTTCTTCGCCACCGTCCATCATCCCGTTTCGTCAAATATACGTAAAATATATATGCGCGTACACGAGCGAACCGGCAAGGACGATATTACGGATAAATGGCGGAATACCGTTACTTAGCGTGATCAATAGTGAGGCTACGGCCCCCTTAATCCCGCCCTCTCACGGCGAAAACACGAGTTCGATTCTCGTAGGGGTCACCACTTCGGCGATATGTCGCGAAGTTCGATGAATGCGGTGGAGATCACAAAACATTGGAATTTTGATTGGCCTGCAATGTGGGCCTGATCGACATTCAGAGCGCGTCGCCTTCATTCCTCCCCGGCAAGCAGAGGGGGACCAGCGAGGCTGGTGGAGGGGTCTCACCGATCGCGATCGTTGACCGACCTGAGCCGCGCAAATCTACCCAAGCCGTTTGCCGCGTCCCCGCCCGGCCTGTTCTGGCGACGCCCGTGGCGCAAGCCGCCGTCATGCCGACCAACCCAACCGGGCGAGCAGGCGGGTGCGGATCGGCACATCCCAGAAACGCCACGCCGCCGCAGCGAAGACCAGCGTGAGCATATAGAGCGACACCGCGACCAGCGCCGTCCGGCTGGCCGAGGCCGGGCCGGTCGCCACCCAGTTCATATAGACATACACGAACGTATAATGGGTGATGTACAGCGGATAGGACAGCCGCCCCGCCGCCTTGCACAGGCGCAGCGTGGTGGCGCTGCCCGCCGAATGCCGCCCGGCGATCAGGATCAGCGGGAACAAGATCAGCACGCAGACCGCCTGATAGACGCCGTTCCACTTCACCCCGCCGACCTCCGGCCACACCGGCGCGGCGAACAACAGCATCAGGATAAGGCTGAGTGGCAGAAAGCCCGGTCGGAGGCGCGGCAAGCGATCGCCCAGCCGGTAGAGGACCAGTCCGGCCAGAAAGGGATAGGCCAGCCGCACCGGCGCGCCCCAGAAATTGTGCAGCCCCCAGCCGGTATCATAGGACCCCAGCGTCAGCGCCGTCGCCGCCGAGGCAAGCGCCGCCAGCCCCGCCAATGCGATCAACGCCCGCAGCCCCAAGCGACGCAACACCAGCGCATAGGCCAGATTGGCGATATATTCCTGCAACAGCGTCCAGGCGGGTGCGTTCAGCGGATGACTGTCCCCCAGCCGGTTGGGCAGCGGGGCCGAGGGCAAGGCGAACAGCGCCGCGACAAAGGCCAGCCCGACCGGCCATAGCGACGCATCCTGCCGCCCCCCGGCAAAGGGATCGCCCAAATAACTGACCAGTCCCAGGATCGCGCCCAGCACCACCAGCGGATGCAGCCGGACCAGCCGCCGCGCCAGAAAGCCCCTGACACTCATCCGCGACCAGCGATCGTCATAGGCATAGCCGACGACGAAACCCGACAGCGCGAAAAAGAAGTCCACCGCCAGATAGGCATGGGGCAGCAACAGCCGATCCGCCTCGAACAACACGGTGATGCCCTGGATATGGAACGCCACCACCAGCAGCGCCGCCGTGCCGCGAAGGCCGTCCAGCACCTCGAAATGCGGCTTGCCCCGCAGCGTGGTGTCGGGTGCCGTCATCGCGCGAGGGCGCGCGCCGGATTGCCGGCCACCGTCTGCCCCGGCGGCACGTCGCGCGTCACCACGCTGCCCGCGCCGATGATGGCATCCTCGCCGATCGTCACCCCCGGCAGGATCAGCGCAGCCCCGCCGATCCAGACATTGGCGCCGATGCGGATCGGCCGCCCGCACTCCCACCCCTGCGCCCGAAGCGCCGGATCGCGGGGATGGTCGGCGGTCAGGATCTGGACGCCCGGCCCGATCTGCGTCCCCGCGCCGATCTCCACCCGTGCCACGTCCAGGATCACGCAGGCAAAGTTCAGGAACACCCGCTCGCCCAGCATGATGTTATAGCCATAGTCGCAGTGAAAGGGCGGCCGGACCACCGCCCCCGCCCCCACCCGCCCCAGCCCTTCGGCGAGCAGTGCGTGCCGATCGGCGGCATCCTGGCCAAGCGAACCATTGTAGCGGACCAGCCACGCCGCCGCGCGGGCGGCATCCGCCGCCAGCTCGGGATCGTCGGCGATGTACAATTTGCCCGCCAGCATATTCTGTTTCTGACTGGTCATGCTCAGCTCAGATCGTGCAGGTCTTTGCCGAGCGGCGCGGTGATGCGCAGGTCGGAGAATCGCACCTCCAGCCCTTCCCGCTCGGGCGTGCAGGCCATCGGCCCGACCCGGTAGCGGGGCGCGACCGGAAACGGCGCCAGCCGAACCAGCGGCCAGTGCTTGCCATCCGCCGACACCTGCAGGCGCAGCACGCCCTTGGCGACCGTCGCGCGCATCCAGAAATCGGCCGCATCGCCTTCATAGGGGCCGGTCGCCCAGTCCGAACGGCCGTCGGTCAGCACGCTGCTCAACATCGCACGGCCATCGGACAGCTCGATCCCCGCCTTGACCCAGCGCCGTTCGTCGACCCGCACCATGATCCCCGCCTGATCGTACAGCCTGTCATAGCGGCCCCGGATACGAAGCTGCGCGGTAAAGGCATCGCCGGTCGGGAAGCCCAGGAAATGGCCGCTGTCGCGGGTGAAGCCATAATGGGTCTCGCGCCAGAAATCGGTGCCGCGATCGGTGGTCATCACCAGGTCGCCATCCGCCTCCGCCCGCCAGACCTTGGGGGCATTCAGCCAGACCCCGTCCTTTCGCCCCAGCACGGCCGTCCCGAGCGGAGCCCCCGCCGCCGTCGCCATTTGCGGCACGCTCAATGCGACCGCACTGCCCAGGATCATACGGCGCGACAGTTGCGATTCGTCCATAGTTCTTCTTTTCCCGTTCCGCGCTACGGCAGGGCATTTGCTGCCCTGTCCCGACAGTATGTGTACATTTGTACATATTCGATGCAACGGAGTTTTTGCATGGCCGACCGATCTGCGAGACGAAACGACCCGGAGCGTCGGCAACGTATCATCGCCGCCACCCTGACGGTGATCGCGGAACAGGGCGTGCCCGCCACCACCCATCGCCGGATCGCGGCGGCGGCGGGGGTGCCGCTCGGCTCGGTCACCTATTATTTCACCTCGCTGGAGGCATTGCTGACCGACGCCTTCACGCAACTGGCGGAGGAATCGTCGCATGCCTTTGCCGCACGCATGGCGCAGGCCCGAAGCCGCGACGACGCATGTGAGGCGATCATCGACATCATCGCAGGGTCGGTCTGGGCCGAACCGCGCACGCTGCTGCTGAGTTACGAACTCTATGCCTTTGCCGCGCGCCACCCCTCGGTCTCGACCGTCATGCAGGGGTGGATGAACAACAGCCGCACCGCGCTGGAGCGGTTCTTCGATCCGCTGACCGCCCGCGCGCTGGATGCGCTGGTCGAGGGGATCGGCATCCACAACTCGATCGACCCCGCGCCGCTCGACCGAAATGCGATCGGCGACATCGTGCATCGGATCACCGGCGGCGCGGCGTGAACGAAAGCCGGTGGCGATCATTGTGCGGAGGATCATTCCACCCGACCCGGAGACGCATCGATGAAGACCAGCGGCAATACGATCCTGATGACGGGCGGCGGCAGCGGTATCGGCGAGGCGCTGGCGCACCGCTTCCATGATCGCGGCGACACCGTCATCATCGCCGGGCGGCGGCGCGAGGCGCTGGAGAAGGCGGCGGAAGGGCGCGAGCGCATCCATGTCGTCACGCTGGATGTCGAGGATGCCGCGGCGGTCGACGCCTTCGCCAAGACGATCGTCGCGGACTTCCCGGCGCTGAACGTGCTGTTCAACAATGCGGGCATCATGAAGTTCGAGGATTTGACCGGGCACCGCGACCTGGCCGATGCCGAGGCGACGCTGACCACCAACATCCTGGGTCCGATCCGGCTGACCAATGCGTTGATCGACCATCTGGTCGGGCAGAGCGACGCCGCGATCGTCAACGTGACCTCGGGGCTGGCCTTCGTGCCGCTGGTCGCGGCCCCCACCTATTCGGCGACCAAGGCGGCGATCCATTCCTACACCGTGTCGCTGCGCACCCAGTTGGAGGGCAAGGTCGAGGTGATCGAGCTGGCCCCGCCGGGCGTGCAGACCGACCTGACGCCGGGGCAGGCGCATCGTCCGGGCTATGTTCCGCTCCAGGACTTCGCCGATGCGGTCGCGGCCCAATTCGCGCAAAGCCCGACGCCGTCGGAAATCCTGGTCGACGAGGTACGGCCCTTCCGCATGGCCGAGCGCGAGGGCAAGTTCGACGAGACGCTGAAGAACCTGACGAAGCGCGCCGCCGAGCAGCGGGCGGCGGGCGACCGTATCCAGTCGGGCAACTGAGGCTTGGGAACGGGCGGCTGGTCGGCTATGGACAGCCATGGATTTCGACCAGTTGCTCGTCCGCTTCTTCGGCACCGAAGAGATCGCCGACCTCTCCCCCGAACAGCTCGGCGCGGGGATCGACCGCCTGCGCGTGCAGTTCGGGTTGGAGCGCGACAGCGGCCGCCGCTTCGCGCTGTGGTGCCTGGCCTATATGATCGGTGTCGCACCCGATATCGACGAAGCCTTTGACGACGAGGAAGACCGCGAGGCCGCGCGCGACTTCATGGACAGCGTCGACAGCGAGATCGACGCCGAGGAATAATCCCTCTCCCCTGGATAGGGGAGAGGGTTAGCGGAGCTTGCCAGCCTGCTGGCTAGCGCAGCTTGGGTGAGGGGTTGAGCGAGCCTCCGGCTCGCGCGCTCGCCCAGGCGAGCGCCCACCCCTCACCCAGCTCCGACTAAGCCTTTGCTTTCGCAAAGGCCAAGTCTGCGCAACCCTCTCCCCTCCATGAGGGGCGAGGGAAGACTTAGCCCGCCGCGACCATGCGCTGCGTCTGCTCGCCCAGCTTTTCCACGCCCAGCTTCACCGTCTGGCCCGCGCGGAGATAGACCGGGGGCTTCTGGCCCAGGCCGACGCCTTCGGGTGTGCCGGTCGAGATGATGTCGCCCGGCTCCAGCGTGCAGAACTGGCTGACGTACGACACCAGCTCGGCCACGGTGAAGATCATGTCGGCGGTGCTGCTGTCCTGATAGCGCTTGCCGTCGACCTCCAGCCACAGGCGCAAATTCTGCGGATCGCCCACTTCGTCCGCCGTGACCAACCACGGGCCGGTCGGGCCGAACGTGTCGCAGCCCTTGCCCTTGTCCCAGGTGCCGCCGCGATCCATCTGGAACGCACGTTCCGACACGTCATGCACCACGCAATAGCCCGCGACATGCGACAGCGCCTCGGCTTCCGTCAGGTAACGGCCGCGCGTGCCGATCACGACGCCCAGTTCGACTTCCCAGTCGGTCTTTTCCGAACCGCGCGGAATCTCGACATCGTCGTTCGGGCCGACGACAGCACTGCTCCACTTGCCGAACACGACGGGCTCGGCCGGAATGGGCAGGTTGCTCTCGGCGGCGTGCGCGCGATAGTTCAGGCCGATGCAGATGAACTTGCCGGGACGCGCGACGCAACTGCCCAGGCGCGGATGGCCCTCGACCACGGGCAGCGCGTTCGAATCCAGCGCGGCGATCTCCGCCAGGCCCTGCGGCGTCAGCCGGTCGCCCGCCAGATCGCCCAGCGACTCGGGGAGCGCACGGATGCGGCCCTGATCGTCCAGCAGCCCGGCGCGCTCGCGCCCCATTTCGCCATAGCGCAACAACTTCATCGATCCGTCTCCCTATGCGTGACGCCGCCACGCAGCGTGACGGCGAAGCCCCTTGCGTAGCACCCGGTCAGGCGGGCGAACTACGCCATGGCACCCTTCCCTAATAGCCCGCTTTCATTAGCGCTACCGCGCTCACCGCGCCTGCAGCACGGCGCGATGCTTTTTTCCTGCCTATACCCGATATGGCGATTAGCCCTGCCAGCCTGGACGCAATGCAAGGCGCAGGATGCGGTCGTTCGCCGCCATGAACAGCGCGCGGCCCGCTTCGCCGAACGCGCAATTGGCGATGGGCGTCCCCTGCTCGATCAGCCCCAGCGGCTCGGCCTCCGGCGTCATCAGCATCATGCCGCCGGGGACGGAGCAGACCAGCGTGCCGTCGCGCGCGACCTTCATCCCGTCGGGCAGGCCAGCCCCTCCGGCCGCCAGCATCGCGCGCGCATCGAGCAGCATCCGGCGATGGCCGACCTGCCCGCGCGCATCGACGTCATAGACCATGATCGCGGGTGCCGCCTCGTCCGACACCGAGACGTAAAGCCGCCGCTCATCGGGTGACAGCGCGATGCCGTTGGGGCGGGTCAGCGTGCCGTCGATCAGGTCCACCATACCGTCGGGCCGCCGCCGATAGACGCCGTTGACCGCCTGTTCCTTCAGCGGCGACTGGTCGCCGTCCTTGAAACCGTAAGGCGGATCGGTGAACCAGATCGTACCGTCCTTCGCGACGTGCAGGTCGTTGGGGCTGTTGAAGCGTTTGCCCGCATGACGATCGGCCAGCACGGTGCGGCGACCGGTCTTCAGGTCCACCCGGTCGAGGCTCCGCCCGCCGCTATTGGCGATCAGGAGCGCGCCCCTGGCATCCAGCGCCAGCCCATTGGCGCCGGGTTCGCGGACCAGCGCGGGGTCGGTGCCGCCCGCGCCGGACGGGTTCAGCACCACCGATACGCCGCGTCCGCGCTGCCAGCGGCGCACGATATTGGCGGGCGGATCGGAAAACAGCAGATAGTCGCCGCCCGGCACCCAGACCGGCCCCTCCGCCCAGCGTATGCCGGTCGCGATCACCTCGGGCTCGGTGCCCGGCGCGATCATATGATCGAGCCCTGGCGACAGGCGGCGGAGGCGCGGCGTCGTTTCCGCCGCGCCGGCGAGGGTGGGGGCCGCAACCAGAGCGAAACCAGCGGCGAGGACGGAGCGGCGAGAGGCGATCATGACGCCAGCATGGGCCAAGCCATCCGCCCCCGCAAGCGGCGGCGCGACCGCGCCATCTTTCCCAAACCGGCCATTCGCGACTATGAGCCGCGCGATGGGGACGAAGGGGGCAAGCATGACTGTCGAGCGGAGCAAGGCCGATCTGTGCGCGTGGCGCATGGAAGCCATCAGGCGGATCGAGGCGGACTATAACCGTTCGGCCGACACGCATCTGATCCGCGTCGACCTGCCCCGCTATCCGGGCATCACGCTCTATCTGAAGGACGAGAGCAGCCATCCGACCGGCAGCCTGAAGCACCGGCTGGCGCGGTCCTTGTTCCTGTACGCGCTGTGCAATGGCTGGATCGGGCCGGATACCTGCGTGATCGAGTCGTCCTCCGGCTCGACGGCGGTGAGCGAAGCCTATTTCGCCAAGATGCTGGGCCTGCGTTTCATCGCGGTGGTGCCCGCCTCGACCGCCGCGCCCAAGCTGGATGCGATCCGTTTCCATGGTGGCGAGATCCACATGGTCGACGATCCGCGCACCGTCTACGACGTCTCCAACGCCCTCGCGGCGGAGACGGGCGGCCATTATCTCGACCAGTTCACCTATGCCGAGCGGGCGACCGACTGGCGCGGCAACAACAATATCGCCGAGAGCATCTTTGCGCAGATGTCGGCGGAGGAATATCCCGTTCCCGACTGGATCGTCTGCGGCGCAGGAACCGGCGGCACCTCGGCGACGATCGGGCGGTATATCGCCTATCAGCGGCACGGCACCCGGCTGTGCGTCGCGGATCCGGTGCATTCGGTCTTCCACCGACACTTTGCCGACCGCCAGGCCCTGTCGCTGCCCGAGGGTTGCGGCAGTTGCATCGAGGGGATCGGGCGACCGCGCGTCGAACCCAGCTTCATCCCCTCCGTGATCGACCGGATGATCGCGGTCGAGGATGCCGCCAGCATCGGTGCGATGCGGGCGCTTTCGGCGCGGCTGGGACGGCGGGTCGGCGGCTCGACCGGCACCAACCTGATCGCCTGCGCCACGCTCATCACCGAGATGGCGGCGGCGGGGGAGCGCGGCTCGATCGTCACGTTGCTCTGCGACGGGGGCGAGCGGTATGGCTGCACCTATTATGACGATACGTGGCTGGAGGCGCGCGGCGTCGACTGGCGGCCCCATGCCGCGCAAATGGCGGCGATGCTCGCCAGCGCCTGATCGGGCAGGCGGAGCACGAACAAGGCGGCGGAGGCGCGATCATCATGACGGACAGGCTCAAATTGCTCGTGACCCGCCGCCTGCCGGATCAGGTCGAGCGGCATTTGTCCGAAAGCTGGGACACGACGCTCAGCATCGATGACCGGCCGCTGCACCGCGACGCGCTGGCCAGGGCGATGACCGGATATGATGCCTGGATGCCGACGATCACCGACCGGATCGATGCCGATCTGATCGCGACGCCCGGCCGCCGGGTCCGCATCCTCGCCAATTACGGAGCCGGGGTCGATCATATCGATCTGGCCGCCGCGCGCGCCGTCGGGCTGGTCGTGACCAACACCCCCGATGTGTTGACCGAGGCGACGGCGGAGATCGCGATCCTCCTGATGCTGATGACCGCGCGCCGGGCGGGCGAAGGGGAGCGCGAATTGCGCAGCGGCACATGGACCGGCTGGCGCCCCTCGCACCTGATCGGACAGGGGCTGTCGGGCAAGACGCTGGGGCTGGTCGGTTTCGGCCGCATCGCGCAGGCGACGGCGGTGAAGGCGCGCGGGTTGGGGATGCGGGTCCGCTATGCCAGCCGCTCCGCCGCCGCGCCCGAGGTGGAACGCAGGCTCGACGTCACGCGGGCGGAATCGCTCGAGGCGCTGGCGACCGAATGCGATGTCCTGTCGCTGCACGTCCCTGGCGGCAAGGAGACACGCCACATGGTCGACGCCGCCCTCCTGGCCCGGATGAAGCCGAACGCGATCGTCGTGAATACCGCGCGCGGGCCGGTGATCGACGAAGATGCGCTGGTCGAGGCGCTGGATGAGGGGCGGATCGGCGGCGTCGGGCTGGACGTCTACGAACATGAACCCACGGTGCATCCGGGCCTGCTGGCGCATCCGCGTGCCGTCCTGCTGCCGCATCTGGGCAGTGCGACGATCGAGGCGCGGACCGCGATGGGGATGCGCGCAGCGGCCAATCTCGCCGCCTTTGCCCGCGGCGAGGAACCGGCCGATCGTGTCGCCTGAAACGCCTATCGCGGCGCTGGTCGCGGATCGGCTGGCGCGGTGGCGGTCCGGCGACCCGCCGCTGATCCTGGGGCTGTGCGGCGCACAGGGAAGCGGCAAGTCGACCGTGGCCGCGCGGCTGGCCGCGCAGGTCGAGCGCAGCGCGATCCTGTCGCTCGACGACCTCTACCTTACCCGTGCCGAGCGGCAAAGACTGGCGCGCGACGTGCATCCGCTGTTCGCGACGCGCGGGGTGCCGGGCACCCATGACGTGACGCTGGGCGTGGAGACGATCGCGGCGATCGTCCGGGGCGAGGCCGTTCCCCTGCCGCGCTTCGACAAGGCGATCGACGACCGCGCACCGCAAGCGGCATGGCCCTGCGCGCCGGAATCGTGCCGATTGCTGATCTTCGAAGGCTGGTGTGTGGGCGCACGGCCGCAGGACGAGGCCGAGCTGGCCGCGCCGGTCAACGCACTGGAAGCATTGAAGGACGCCGACGGGATTTGGCGACGGCATGCGAACGCCGCGCTGGCGACCGACTATCCCCGCCTGTTTGCCGCCATCGATACGCTGGTGCTGATGATGCCGCCGGATTGGCCCACCGTCCTGCGCTGGCGCACCCAGCAGGAGGACGCATTACGCCGCGCGCACGATGCCGGGGCGGGCGTGATGGACGATGCACGCCTCGCCCGTTTCGTCAGCCATTATGAGCGACTGACCCGCCATATCTGGGCCGAGATGCCCGGCCGCGCCGATCTGTGCCTGAAGCTTGCCGAGGATCGCAGCCTGTCCGCCTGACCTATGCCTTGGCGGAGGCGTCGTTCCCTTCCCCCGAACGGCATTCGTCCAGTGCGACCGTGGCCGACACCGGGATGGCGATGGTGCAATGCACGCCGTCCTCGCCCAGCTTGTAGGTCGTCCGTGCGCCCAGCTGGTAGGGGAGCGCGCGCTCGATCAGCTCACGCCCCTGCCCCGTGCCCGTGGGCCAGCTTTCCTCGGATGGCATCCGCACCCCGCTTTCGCGCCAGTCGATATGCAGCCAGGGCTTGCCGTCAGGCCCCTCCGCCTCCAGCCTCCAACGGATCGCCAGCCGCCCGCCGCCCTGCCCCAGCGCGCCATATTTCATGGCATTGGTCGCCAGTTCGTGGATCGCCATGGCCAGCGTATGGACCGTCGAGGAACGCAGTCGCACCCCCATCGGACCGTCCAGCGTCACCGCGTCGCTATGCCCGTCCATCGCGACCAGCTCGGCATGGAGCAGCCCGTCGAAGGTCACCCGGTCCCGCTCGTTCAACCGCGACAACAGCGCCTGGACCCGCGACAGCGCGTCGAGCCGGTCGTCGAACCGCGCCCGGAAATCGGGCAGGCTGGTCGAGCTTCGCGCCGTATTCTCCGCGATCGAGCGGACCACCCCCAGCAGGTTGCTGGTACGATGCTGCAACTCGGCGATCAGCACGCGCTGCAACGCCTCGCTCCGGCGCAACGCGTCACCCGCCTTGCGCCGTTCGGACAGGTCGGCGGTCACGACCAGCAGCCGGTCGGGCTGCCCATCCGCCTTGGGCAGTATCGACAGCGTACTGCTCGCCCAGACCAGCGTACCATCGGGGCGGCAATAGCGTTTGTCGAGCATCGCCGGGCGTCCGGTGGACAAAGCCTCCTCGATCGCCACCAGGCTGGGCGGCAGGTCGTCCGGATGGGTCACATCGGGTACGCGAAGGTCCAGCACCGCCTCGCGCGTGCGGCCCAGGATGCGGCACAGCTCGTCATTCACGCGCAGGAACCGCCCGTCGAGCGACAGGACCGACAGGCCGATCGGCGCGGTGGCGAAGATCGCCGCCAGATGCCCCTCGGTTTCGGCCAGCTTGACCTTCACCACCTCTTCGCGAAGCCGCACGATTTCGGCCTGAGATTCCTTCCATTCGGTGATGTCGCGTGTCGTGGTGGCGACCCCGTCGCCCAGCTTCACGACGGTCTGGAAGAACCAGCCGTCGAACTGTTCATGGACATAATGATGTTCGGCCTGTTCGGGCAGGCCGGTTTCGGTGACACGGCAAAAGGCGTCGAAAATGCCTTCCTCCACGACGCCGGGATTGCGCTGCAACAGGCTTTCGCCGCGCACCTCGCCATATTTGCGCTCGGACGTGTGGTTGTTCAGCACCCAGCGGAAATCGACGATACGGCCTGCCTCGTCGCGGATCGCCTCGAACACCTGGATCATGTCGGTCGACGAATCCATCGTCGCCTGGAGCAGCTCGTGACTGACCTGGAATTCGACATGTCGTCTGTGCATCGATCGCTCATCCTTGCCGATCCGGGATGGCAGCCGGTCCACCGCCGCGTCTAGCGTAACGATGACGGCTTCAATTTGCCACAGCGGGAGGTGCTGCGAGAATCCGTTCCCCGGATATCCGGGGCTTGCGCCTCTTTGGGGCGTTTCCGGTCGGCATTCGATTGTCAGACATATAATCCCCGGGCCGCCTTGCCATCCGCGTGACACCGCCTAGACCTGTCCGCCAAGAAAATGGGAGCGGATGGATGAGCAAGACCGGGGGCGGGATCAGCCGTCGACAGGCGTTGGCGAGCATGGGGGCCGGCGGCGCGGCGATCACCGGCGGACTGGCGCTGGGCGGGGCGCAGGCGGCGGCGGAACGTTCCGCCACGCTGGCACCCCGCCCGCCCATGGGCTGGAACAGCTGGAACAGCTTTGCGACCACCATCACCGAGGCCCAGGCGCGCGAAACCGCCGCGATCATGCGGGCCAGGCTGCTGCCCTTCGGCTATGACGTCTTCACCGTCGACATCCAATGGTATGAGCCCGAGGCGTCCAGCTACACCTACAACGCCGCGCCGGTGCCTGCGATGGACGGGCATGGCCGGTTGATCCCTGCGCCCAACCGCTTTCCGTCCAGCGCGGACGGATCGGGTTTCACCCGATTGGCGGCGGACGTTCATGCGATGGGCATGAAGTTCGGCATCCACTTGATGCGCGGCATCCCCCGGCTGGCGGTGAAGAAGAACCTGCCGATCCTGGGCACCCGCTACCGCGCCGCCGACATTGCCGATACCAGCAGCATCTGCACCTGGAACCCGGACATGTACGGCGTCGACATGACCAGGCCCGGGGCGCAGGCCTATTATGACAGCGTGTTCGCGCTCTATGCGTCCTGGGGCGTCGATTTCGTCAAGATGGACGATATGAGCCGCCCCTATGACGCGCATGCGCCCGAGATCGAGGCGGCGCACCAGGCGATCCGGAACAGCGGCCGTCCGATCATCCTCAGCCTGTCGCCCGGCGAAACGCCGGTGATCCGTGGCCCGCATGTCCGCCGCTTCGCGCAGATGTGGCGCATCTCGGACGATTTCTGGGACGAATGGGCGATGCTGGAGGCGCAGTTCACCCGGCTGGAGAACTGGACGCCCTATCGCGGGCCGGGCTCCTGGCCGGATGCCGACATGCTGCCGCTCGGTCGGCTGGCGCTGGGCAAACGCGACACCAAGTTCACGCCCGACGAACAGCGCACGTTGATGACCCTGTGGTCGATCGCGCGCTCGCCGCTGATCATGGGCGGCGACCTGCGCTATCTCGACGCCGCGACGCTGGCGCTGCTGACCAACCGCGCGGTCATCGCGGTCAACCAGGCCTCGACCGACAACCAGCCGCATTTCGTTCAGGACGGCGCGCGGATCTGGTCCGCCAAACCCGAGGGCGCGCCCGGCGACCGCTATCTGGCGCTGTTCAACACCGGCGACAAACCCAAGGATGTGGGCTTGGTGCTCCGTGACCTGGGGCTGACAGGTGAGGTCGGCGTGACCGATTTGTGGAGCGGTGCGTCGCTTGGCAAGACCAAGGGCCGTTTCGACCAGGCGCTGCCGCCGCATGGCGCGGGCCTGTACCGGCTGCGGGCAGGCTGAGCCTCTCCACCGCCCAATCTGCACGACAAAGCCAGCGGGAGAGGACCACCATGAAGACACTGACCGCCTTCGCCGCCGCCGGGCTGGCGTTGACCGTCGCGGCGGCGGGGATCGCCCGCAATCCGCAGTTCGAGGGGGCCGATCCCCATGCGATGATGATCGGCGACGAACTCTGGATTTTCCCGACCGGGGGGCCGGGCGGAAGCTGGGCGGCCGACCGTTTCGGCGCCTTTTCCAGCCCCGACCTGAAGACCTGGCGCCCACGCGGCGAACTGATCCGGCGCGACCAGATCGACTGGATCAAGGATGATGGTGCGCCCGAGCATTTCCTCTGGGCTCCCGGCGTCGCGACGCGGGGCGGCCGCTATTATCTCTATTACTCGGTGGGACCACAGAACCCGACGCCCAGCCGCATCGGCGTCGCCGTCGCCGACCGGCCCGAAGGTCCCTATCGCGACAGCGGCCGCCCGCTGATCACCGGCGACAAAGGGTTCGAGGCGATCGACCCGATGGTCTTCACCGATCGCAGGTCGGGCAGGATCTATCTCTATGCAGGCGGCAGCGCAGGTTCGACCCTGCGCGTCTGGGAACTCAAGCCCGACATGGTCACCATCGCGCGCGAGGTGAAGGTCGCGACCCCACCGAACTTCACCGAAGGGGTCTTCATGCACGAACGCGGCGGCACCTATTACCTGTCCTACAGCCATGGCCGGTTCAACGGCCCCGATTATTCGGTCCATTATGCCACCGCCCCCTCGCCCACGGGTCCGTGGCGCTATCGCGGCGCGATCCTGGCCAGCGACGCGCGGCATCAGGGGCCGGGGCATCACAGCTTCGTCACCCTGCCCGATGGCCGCACGCTGATCGTCTATCACCGCTGGGACCGCGCACCCGGCCCCGGTCCGTTCCAGGGCGAGCGGGTCGTGGCCATCGACCGCATCACCTATGCGTCCGACGGTCGCATCCAACCCGTGCGCATGACCGATGACGACGCGCCGGTCCTGCCCGCACGCCGCCGGGACACAAAATAAGTTAACGACTGTTAACCATCTGAATTAATTCCGAAAACGGTCTACTCGCATCACTGCCCCCTCTTCGTGGTTAGGATTGGCGCTAGGGGAGGCCGCGTGGGAACACGACGACAGCCATGACCGCGCCCCCCCCTGCCCGGCACCGCGTGCCGGGGCATGACGACATGCAATGGGAGGAACAGGCCATGCAGACCGAGATCATCGCAAAGGCGACCGGCACCACCACCACGACCAGCGCCAATGTCATCGAATTGAGCGCGCCCAGCGTCGTTCGACTGAATATCGACCGGGCGCAGGTCGCGACGATGGAGCGTGAGGGCAACGACCTGATCATCCGCCTGACCGATGGCCAGACCATTCGCATCGACCATTTCTATGACCAGCAGCAGGGCAAGATCAGCGACCTGGTGCTGCGTGACGATCAGGGCAGCCAATGGCTCGCCAACCCGTCCGCCAGCGGCGCGGGGCGGTTCCGGGCGATCACCGATCTCGACGACCTGATGGGCGCGGCGACGACCGGGGAGGGCGGCGGCTCATCCTTCGTGCTGCCCGCCATATTGGGCGTGGCCGGGGTCGGCGGCCTGGTCGCGGCGGTGTCGGGCGGCGGCGGCAATGGCGGCAGCCAGCCCGGCGGTCCCTCCGCCGATACCCAGCCGCCCGCGACTCCCACCGCCAGCTTCACGGCCAACGGCTCAAGCATCCGCGGCACCGGCGAGTCGGGCGCGACCGTCCGCGTGACCGACAGCACGGGCGCGGTGATCGGCACCGGCACGGTCGGCGCCGACGGCACCTTCACCATCCCGGTCAACCCGCCCCAGACCAACGGTCAGCCCGTCACCGTCGTGCAGAGCGACGCGGCAGGCAATGTCTCGCCCCCCGCCACGACGGCGGCGCCCGATATCACGCCGCCCGCCACCCCGACCGCGACGATCACCGGCGACGGCCGCACGGTCAGCGGCACCGGCGAGCCCGGCGCGACCGTCACCGTGCGCGACGCCGCCGGACAGGTGCTGGGCACCGCCGTCGTCGGTGCGCAGGGCGGCTATACGCTGACCCTGACCACCCCCCAGGCCAATGGCGGCACGCTGACCGTGACGCAGGCCGATCCGGCAGGCAACGTCTCCCCCGCCGTCACGCTGGCCGCGCCCGACACCACGCCGCCCGTCGCACCCACGGCGAGCATCAACGGCGACGGCACCAGCGTCTCCGGCACTGGCGAGGCAGGTGCGACCGTCACCG
>Ga0308158_10000476_pt1 | contig 64563 bp, 61 predicted proteins | sample PhyBR2_FD_201038 | JGI IMG/M metagenome (GOLD analysis project Ga0308158, IMG submission 201038) | Phyllosphere microbial communities from UC Gill Tract Community Farm, Albany, California, United States - DLSLB.R2 | ecosystem: Host-associated > Plants > Phyllosphere > Unclassified | place: USA... | reverse complement strand
TCGCCGAAGCAGCAGCAGAGCTTCCGGTAGAGGTCACCATCGCCCTGGAAGGCGAGCCAGCAGATGAGGCAATGGACGCTTCGAGCATCCTCTCGCTGATGGGCTTGGGCGCTGAGCACGGTACCACCGTGGTGCTGCGTGCCGAGGGCGACGGCGCAGATGCCGCACTGGATCAGCTGGTCACCATCTTGGAGACCGACCACGACGCTGAGTAATTCCTAGTTCGACAATCCGGGGAACAAGCCATGGCTTGTTCCCCGTTTTTGTGGCCAAAATACTGATTGACAGATCTCAATCACTTAGCGGATGATGATACTTACGCACTAACGTAGGAGTTTGAATGAGCGCGCTCAAGACCTCCGCGCTGCGCCTCGTCAAGCCTTTCGCCGTCCGCGATTATGCCCTGCTGGCTAGCGCTCTTGTCCTGTCGACTTTCGCCGCGGGCATGTGGACCGTGGCCATGGTCTACCAGGTGCGCCGCTTGGGCGGCGGGCCGGTGGAACTTTCAATGGTGGCCACAGCCAATGCCGTGGGCCTGCTGTGTTTTGTCCTCTTGGGCGGAATTATGGCCGACAGGCATTCCTGCCGGCGCATCGTAGTGCTGGTGGAAACCTTTTCCTTTGTGCTGATGAGCATCACCGCGGTGCTGGCCATCAGCGGCGCACTGGAACTGTGGCACCTGATGGTGGCAGGATTTCTCATCGGTTCAGGTTCAGCATTTTTCTACCCGGCATACTCCGCCCTGCTGCCCAAGATGTTGCCATCCGAACAGCTCTTGGCCGCCAATGGCCTGGAAGGAACCGTGCGCCCCGTGGTGCACACTGCCTTGGGCCCAATGACTGCCGGATTCGTGGTCGCAGCGCTGTCCCCGGCCCACGCCATCATTGGCGTGGCATTGGTTCACCTGCTCGCCTTGCTGATGCTGCGCACGATTCCCAGCCGGGATGCCTATAACGCGACGGGTCCGGCGGACGGCCAGCCGCAGTCGGGCATCCTCCGGCAGCTGCGCGAGGGCATCGGCTATACGGTGCGCACCCGCTGGCTACTGTGGACCTTGCTGTTTTCGGTCGTTTCCGTGTTCACCTTCATTGGACCTTTTGAAGTTCTGCTGCCCTTTATCGTCAGCGATAATCTGCACGGGGACGCCAAGCTCTTCAGCTTCGCCCTGGCTTTTTTCGGGCTCGGATCAGCACTCGGCTCGCTGCTGATCGCCTCCGCCAAATTCCCGCGCCGGTATCTGAGCCTGATGACGGCATGCTGGTGCCTGGGAACATTGCCTCTGGCATTGGTGGGCTATGCCGAAGAAGCGTGGATGCTCTTTGCCATCCTCCTGGCATTCGGCATCACCGACGCTGTGGGCATGGTCATCTGGGGAACGCTGTTGCAACGCCGAGTGCCACGCCACCTGCTGGGCAGGATCTCCAGCTTGGACTTTTTCGTTTCGCTGGCGCTGATGCCGCTGTCCATGGCAGCGGCTGGACCACTGACCCAAGTCCTGAGCTTGCAGGCGATTTTCATCATCGCAGGCCTGGCTTCACCGGTGTTTGGCGTGATTGCGTGGTGGGCTGGAAAATTTGCACGAGACGAAGTGGAGAACCCGCTCATTGACCATCCTGCGGCGTTAGACGTCAAAAATAACTGAGAAGCTCCCGTCAAGCGATGCACGAGAATGACCCCACGCAGGTTGCCGCTCAACATTCTTCGCCGCGCGCAATTACGCGTTGCAAGCACCGGCACCGACGCCAACGAGCTCCATCTGAACCGCACCGGAAAAGCGCCACCGTGCCGACCATTCCTTTCACCGGCCACCGTGAACCCCTGAGCATCGTAGGCAAGGCCTGCGATCCAATCCAGAACGAAGAACACAGCGAGCTGCTCAACCAGCTTGTAGACCAGTCCGGCGCCCACTTCGAAACTGCCGGTTCCCTACGCGGTGGCCGGGAAGCCTTCGTCACCATGAAACTACCCGAGCACATGCTCGTCGGCGACGTCGACCGCGTCGACCTCTACATCGCAGCAATGAACAGCCACGACGGCTCCGCCCCATTCCGCTTCGTCGTCACCCCAATCCGCGTAGTCTGCGCCAACACCCAACGCGCAGCGCTGAATAACGCAGTCAGCACCTTCTCCATCCGCCACACGCGCAGCGCCAAAAGCAACATCGAAGCAGCCCGCCAGGCCCTCAACCTCGCGTTCAAGTTCCAAGACCAGTTCCAGCTGGCAGCTGAGCAAATGATCCAGCAGACCATGGCAGAAGACCACTTCCGCACATACATCGACAAGCTCTTCCCTGCCCCCTCAAAGGATGCCACCACCCGCGTCCACGACACCTACCGCGAGAAGCGCAACACCCTCGACTTCCTCTTCACCGACGCCAGCACCAACGCCCCTATCCGTGGCACCCGCTGGGCTGGATACCAAGCCGTCACCGAATACATCGACCACTACGCACCAACCCAACGCAACCAGTGGGCCGACGACGAAAACACCGCCCGCGCGCTCTCCAGCCTCGGCAAGAACTCCGTCAACCTCAAGCACCAAGCATTCGCCCTCGCCAACGCCTAAACACAACACACAAGGCCGGGAAACCACCGTTTCCCGGCCTTAGCCATGCCCACAGCACCAAGCACCTACCGGCGAGCGCGAGCGAAGCTCTGTGAGTGTTCTGTGGCCTTGCGGGTGTGTGCGGTGGGTCGGGTCTTGGTTCTTGCTGTCTGCTGCAGCGAGGTCGCCGGGCGGTATGTCCCCCAGAGGGTGGCCAGGGCGGAGATCTGCTGCAGGTGCGGTGCCTGCGTGCCGTGGCGGTATGTCTTGGGTACCTCTGCCTGGTGTGCGGGGTATCGCTCGTGGGGTGGGCCGGACTTTGTTTGGCGTACTGGATTGTTAGATTTTAAATCTAGAATCTTGGGGTAGATTTACTGGTTTTTCAGGGTTTTCATGGTTCACCATCTGGTGATTTCCTTGGGTGCGACCTGTCTGATGGCCCATTTGCTCGGTGATGCACCTGGCTGCCCGAAGCCTGGGACATACCATCCATGATGGGAAGGCGCCGGCGTGCAGCGACCAGGTACCAGGGCGCTGGCTACCTCGGCGAGCGCCGTCGAAGTGGTAGGTCTTGGGTACCAGGTGGTCGAGGTGCCGGAGTGGAAGGTCGGTGTGGTGGGAGACGTACCGTTGGCGGCCGGGCCTGGGGAGGATGGTGTCTTCCTGGTAGGCCTGGGCGGTGAGGCGCAGGACGTACCGCGGTATCAGTCGATGACTGTGGGCCTGGTTGAGGGATGGTGCCCGCGGCCGGATCTGCTGCAGGGATCCCACAGGGGCGGTATGTCCCCTCAATATGTCATGAATGCAATAATTCATTGCAATATCAGAGTTACGAGGTACGGTCGCAGACTACGCTGACGGACTTCGCCGAGCGGGACGAGTGCCCTCTACGAAACTATTAGTGCTGCGTGTTCGTTTCATAGCAAAGTTAGCAGCACTCATCTTCAATGAGCGCTGCTGACTTTGCTATGAAATTTGAGATGCAGTTTTATTCTTGGTGGTTCTCCTGCGTAAGGTTCGGTTGGGTAGCCTTACGTGCTGAGAATCCCACAATGAATTGTCGAACCGTGAAAACAATGAGTGCCACGATCAAGATCGCGACGACTGCAACTACAATCTGCCATAACTGCATTTCAAATTCCTTTGTTCAATATGATGCAATTATGCACCGAAAGAAGATGTAGAGCCACCTGCGCGACTTACGCTGAGAACGACTCCGACGTCGCGGCTGGTTGGGATAGGCCCAATATTCACTTTTTGGCGGGCTTTCAGCTGTGCTTTTGCCGTCTGGCTAGAGAGCGCGGATCGCTTAATGTAGCTCAATTTTCCTGAGCCCATGCCGATGCCACCGGTCATGGGGTTGGAGATGCTCTTAATGTAGTTTCCGTTGCTCAAGCTGTATCGGAAACTTGAGGTAAATCCTGCCGACCAGGTGACTGCTTGATGCCAGATCTTGCATCCGTTTTTATGGGTCATTCCGACCTCGTACTTATTGGTGCAGCCGGTGACAGAGGCAGGGGAGGCAACAGGGAAGCCACCGATCGACGAGGGCGCTAATGGCCCCTTGTCGGGGAATTCGCTGGTACTGGTTGCGGATCCGTCAGCCCAGCGGCTCGTTACGGTTTGTGAGCCGTCAGTATTTGTCGTTGTGTCGATTCTTACCGGCTTCTTGCCGGTGTCAGAATCGAGCTGTTTTCCTGTTGCGATTTTTTGCAGGAGGGCTTCTTGTTTATCGGCTGGGATCTGCAAGTTCTTGAAGGAACTTTTGATGTAGGCGAGGTCATCAGCTTCAAACTTCGATTGCACTTCTGCGCTGTTTGTTTGTGCTGGTTGCGTTGAGATCGTGGCGGCTGATGCAGGAGACATAGTGAACATCAGGCCTGCTGTTAGCGCGCAACTGGCCACTGTCGCTGAGATCTTCTTTGCTGAAATTTTCATTTTCCCTCCAACTTTACTTATTGGTCTGGTTAGAAAGTATCAGTTGCTTCGAAATCAAAGAGTAAGACAAAAGTATGATTGACAAGGTTTACTTAGATCCTCTAAGTCGATCAAAAGTTAAATGTTTACGGTTCAAGTTTTCAGAAATTGCTCCGCGTGTTTTCACCGAACTTTCCAACGAGCGTGAATCTTTTAGCTGAATAGCGGGTATTCGAAGGACGACTCTTTAGGTGCAGTCACTTCTCATAAACCGACCAACTTTTTCTTTTATTCACCTCTGTTACGCAATTTTCATGTCTTCAATAGGGAAAACTAAAGCATCAAGGTAGAGAAAATTTCTAGGAACCTGGACCAGCTCTTGCCTGCCAAACATTCACCTTTAACACAAAAGGAAGCTGCAGCCGGAAGAAGCCTGAAACTAGGCATTGCGAGTGTCGAGATCGATGAGCAACGGCAGTACGTTGAACCAGCACTCCGCAAGCTGAAGCAGCTTAAACATACCGGCCGCTGAAGTCCTGCCCCCTTTGGGTTCTCTGAGGCTGTGCTCCCCTGAGGGACGATGCGCCTGGCTTCCTTCAAGGGGACATACCGTCCTGCTGGCTGCCGCCGGCGCCTTTCTCGACGAGCCCGGGCATCGAAGGACCCCGGGTCGATGCCTTCGATCCAGGCGATGGCCTCCCGGATCGTTTCGGCTGCCTGGTTCAGCTCTGCGACCTGGCTGATCGAGGCCGGGACCTGCACGCACTGCAAGGACCACCAGCGGCCATCTGGCTCAGCTTCGACCGTGTACACAAGCTTTCCCAACAGGCACTCCCCTTCCCCGGTGTTCTGGAGCTACACATCCAGCCTACGGCGAGCGCAGATGAGACGAGGCGGTTTGAGGGCGGGACGTACTGTCTTCAGATGGATTCGGGTGGGGTCTGCTTCTTGGAGCTGCGGGGGCCTGGCCGTACCGTCAGCGGGAGCAGGTGCGCTCCTTGGGTCAGTGCTGGAGACGCTCGTCGGATCCGCTGCAAGCCTGCCCGATGGTATGTCACCCTCCTGGGTCGCTGCAGTAGCCGTGGCCCAGGAACATGGAGCGTTATTCTTCTTCAGGTTCGGTCCAGTCCACGATAAGATCTGACACTCCTCACAGAGGCGAGGTGGACTAGGCTCCCATCTAAATCGAGCGCTCAGCGCACAGCATCGCACGCCGACTCAGATAGGTGTCAGCGCCGGATCGGCACGTGCCTAGTGAGTGTGGCCGCTGCCGCGCGCGCGGGACGTTCGGCACCCGTAAACGGATCTTGGACAACTACATCAGGGTTGATGACCGTGAGCATCTGCTGAGCTATCGCCGCGGTGCTCTCATCGAGCAATCCGGTGTGGTCGAGGATGGTCGCCAGCAGGTAGGACCGATGCGTATCGAACGCCGGGCCATGGGGCTGCTCAACCGCAGGTGACGGCGCCCAGATCGGCGTGCAGGAATCCGCGGAGGCGGGGTCTAGAATCGCGGCTCGAAGTGCAGTGACAGCGTCAGGGTCGCGGCGGAGTCGGCGCAGCAGCGGACCCGTCAGCAGAGGAAATAGCTCGACGGCGTCCCGGAGCATGATCTGGTGGTGTGCCCGTTCAACGATCACGGGCAACATGCGGGGCAGGCAGGACCGCACGGCGACAGCCAGCGAGTCGACCCACTCGCGAGGTTCCCGTGGACCGTCTTCGCGGAACCAAGCCTCCAGATCGGCGAACATCGTACGGCTGCGCTCGTCGGTCGGCAACAGTTCACAGAACAATGCCCGCAGTTCCGGCACGCTGTCGAAACCGGGCTGCTGCAGCAGCGCGTCGCGGAGCGTACCGGAGGGGATCTGCCACTCGTCTGGGTCGACCAACAGGTCATAGACCTCGTTCGCCTCGCCCCGGCGTAAGGTGACGGAGCTCGCGTTTGTCAGGCACGCAATAAAGAGGTCGAGATCACGGCGCCCACCTCGATGCAGCCAGAGCAAATGCTCGGCGCTATTGCGGAACTGAAGGTTCGTGTCCGCTTCCGCTCGGATGAGCTCGTTGATGGATGGATGGGGTGAGGAGCTCGTGCTGAGCTGACCGAGCACGCTTGCCCGTGCGTCCTCGCTGACATTCCGCGCGTTAGAGGCCGACAACAGAGTGAACAAGTCATCACCAAAATGGGTAGATATCTTGCCCCAGTTGGCGTTGAGAAGGTCGATCAGTTCACGGTCGACTCCTCCAAACATGTCTCGAAGACGCACGCCGGGGCGGGTGGCTTCCCCGATGGTCTCCAAAAGACCATCATGTAGTCCTAGGTCACCGAGGAGCAACATTCCCACCCACCCGGTCTGTCGGCGGACTTCCAGAGCCGGACCGTACCCGCAAAGTTCGGCTTGTACCTGTGCTTGCAGCCAGTCGATGGTCTCTTCGGTCTGTGCATGCTCAGCGTTCGGTGAGATCCGGTACCTCTCCACACGACGGATCAGACCGGTCAGTGCCGCGCGCTGTACCCACACGTCCGGATCCTCACCCCAGTACTTTAGGAGATCGCGCAACGTGGCTGGAGTCAGATCAGAGCGGGTCAGCGCATCAACGAGCACCTCTCGTAGTTGCGGTGGCAGGTAGCCGAGCTGATCAAGAACCGCATCCATCATCTTGTTAGCGGTGGCGTCGGTGCGGGCACCGTACGCGCGCACAATCGCCGCGGGTGCCGGATCGTGGATACCACTGCTGAGGTACCGGGGATGCTGCAGCGCCCGCAACGCGAAAGCGACGACCGACTCGTGCGCAGGCCACGCGGCAATGATCGCGTCGACATGCCAGGTGAGGTGTCCCGTCCCGACGGCGGTGCAGCGTGTCGCAAGTTCGTCCGGATCATACTCCCGCAAGATCGCGACATACTCAGGATCCTCCGGGGTGGTGGCAAACTGGGCCCAGGCTTCGGCGACGGCCATCGCCACCATGACCCTGGCTTCGCCGTCGCCCTCATTCTCCGAGGATCGCAACAACGCGACGAGCACGCGGAATCCTTCCGCGGCACCGAGCGCCTCCAGCGCTAGCGGACCGAGCGGCGCCGCCGATTCGAGAGGCCCATGTAAGCGCTCCTCGAATACCGCACGCACCTCGGGACGCTCCCCAAATCGTCGTAAAAGCGCTGCCCCGCCACGGACGGGACGCCACGCGTCCAAAGCAGGCAGGAGAACATCGAGCGCCTCGTCGTCAGGCAACGATTCAACGAGAGCGATGCCCCCGTTGAACGGAGGATTCGGGGCTTCCTCACGGATGGTGACCGCGGCGCTGCGCGCGAAAACAGGATCTGCGAGCCACGACTCGGGGATGAGTGCGAGGTTATGCAGCACAAGTCCGTGGCGCTCAGGGTGCTCCAATTCGCTCGCCACCCAGTTCTTGATCGCGTCGTCGTCGCTGAATGTGGTGCACGCCAGCAACCACGCCATCGACCGGTCGCCGCCATTCTCTCCATTGCCGGATAGGGTTTCCAGCACGAACCGAGCCGCTTCCGGCTGTTCGGACATCACATGCTGCACGAACGGGACAGCGAGGTCCTTCCAATGCTCCCGAGGACGCAACCCTTCGTAACGCAGGAGCCCTCCGAACCACTGTTTCTCTGCAGCAGTGAGGTGATCAAACTTCCCTCCCGCGGCTTCGCGCAGCAGGTGCAGAGCGCACACCCGCAATTCAGGGGTGATCTGCGCTCGTGCCCACTCCAGGAGATTGGGCAACTGCGGCCAGTCCAGCCACCCCGTTCCCAGGCACAGCAGTGCGAACGCCTGATCGATGGCTGTCGCACCGTCGCGTACGCTCGTCTCGATGCGTATGCCGATTGTCGCGTCGCCAGAGTATCGGATGGCGATAGCATGGGCTGCGTTCAGCTGGACGGCCTCCTCCTCGTGCCGCAATCCCCACAGCAGCGCCGGCAGGACCCCTGCTTCCGCGACCGAGTCATCGCGGAGCATCCACAGCGGGGACATCGGTTCGGGGTGCGCGGCGTTGAGCCATCGATTGAAGGTTGTGAGCAGCAGCGGTCGCAGTGATGCATGTTTTGTCATCGAAACCAGCGCAGCTATCAGAATTGCGCGGTGGTCAGTGTTCGCGTGCTCGTTGACTCGGTCGATGATCTCGGATACCCACTGCGACTGCTTCGGCGTGGTGATCGCAACGTCAGCGGCGATGGCGTCGGCGATTAGCTCGTACTTGTCTACCGGGTCTACCTCGGGGTGCTCGCTGAGTTGGGTGAGCAGGGATGCGTTCACGTGCGCGTTAGGCTGCATGGCGAGTCCGGCGATGAGCACATCGCGCCAGGTGCGGTCACCGGCCCGGGCGGTCAGGACGCTTTCCTGTTCATCGGGCGAGAGGGTGGCCAGGTGCTCGCCGGCAAGCTGATCGAGTAGAATCCGATGCAAGAACCCAACCATGCTGACGCCTTGCGGGACCAGCAGACCGTATTCGTCCTCCGCCTGTGCCAGCACCGCCGTCGCAACCCGAGCCGCATCCGCCGGCGGGTACGCCAGCCCGTCGTCGCGGCGAAGCTCCTCCCGGAACCGTCGCTCCATTTCCTGCCGTGGCAGGATTGCTGAGCCGCCCTCTGCCCGAACCCGGTAGGCGACGCCACGAAGCACGGTGAGCATGTCGCCGGTGGAGAACTCCGATCCTGCCGCGGAGGTGGCACGACGGCGCATCTGTGGATGCTTATCCACCAGAAGCTGGACGAGCGCGGAAAACAGGTGGAATCGTTGTGGCGGAAGCGACTCACCTCGCCATGACCTTGCCAGCAACCCGAGGAAAAGCGGAGTACCCAGAAGCGCACTCAACGCCGGTATCTGGCTGAGTTCTGCGAGGAACGACTCCGCGTACGCGCTAGACGGTCTATCCATACCGGTTGTGTCGGACTCGGACAACACCCGGGTGATCAGGTCGACTTGTTGCGTGTGAGTGAGTGGCGCGAGGATCGCTTTCGCCCATGGCTCCACCCAGTTCAGCCGATCCACCGCGTACGGGCGGGCGGTGAGGATCGCGCCGATACGGCGTTGGGATACGAACGACTCGATGAGCCCGAGCGCATACTCGGCAGAAGCGGGGTCGCTCCACTCATCGATGCCGTCGACAAGCAGGATCGCCCGTTCATCGTCGAGAGCTGGCTGGGTGAGATCCCATGCCGAAGGCCCACCCTGCTGGGTGACCCAGGCCTGAATGGCTGAGACAACCGAGTTCGTGGTGGATCCATGAAGGTGGCGGCACAGGAAACCGAACGGCAGCCACAAAGGCAAGTCGCCGCCATGGGCCCGTTGCAGTGCCGCGGACCGCGGTTGCGAAGCAAGGATATCCACGGCGGCGAACATCAAGAAGCTAGACTTGCCCGACCCGGGCGCGCCGATCAGGAGCCGCAGTCGCGCGGACTCGGCCCATTCGTCGACACGAGTGCGCGCCCGATCCGTGTCCGCGGATCGGACCGGATCTCGCCGCACCCGTCGGCGGACGTGACGGCGCATCTTCCGAGGAGTTCCTGCATACTCATCCTGCGGCTGAATCAATTCCGGTTGTTCCGGCTCCAAAGCGGCGACCCGTGACGGGGTGTTCTCGGATGCTGGTTGGGTATCGAGGATCAAATATGGCATGCCCTGACTGTGCGTGCCGGTAACCGTCGGCGAAGCACCCTGCGCTCGGAACGCGGCTCGGTAGAGCTCTCCGAGGGCATCGCGAGCCGCTCGGGCCTGCTCGGGAGTAATTCGCCGGCGAAGCTCCTTGGCGCGGTCCTCTCCGCAGAACGCGGTCACCCACGCCCGTCCGAAAAAGTCATCCACCAGGCGGGGGTGATCGCGGAGCCGGTCTGTGACCTCCTCAGCTCCCCACGCCACGAACTCGATGCCCTGCTCGGCGAGCGCATCGTGGGCAGACCGGACGGCGGAATCCAGCTTCGTATCGCGGAGTGACGAACTTGTGGCGTAGTAGAACCGGGAGCATCTCTCCGCCCACTCACCGTCGAGGAAGTCAGTGACCGCTGAGGTGATTGACACGGCGGTGAGGTGTTTCACCCGGCGCGATTGCAGAGCCACGAAGTTTCTCTCCATCGTGGCCGCGACGTCCAGAGAGTGCGTAGTTCGTGCGTATACATCAATACCTGCTTGGGCCTGCCCGGGCAACCCGTACAGGCTCGCGTGCTCGATGTGTGCTTCGGTCTCCAACAGACGAGTGAAGAGGCGTTCCGCGTTCTCCGGCGTCAGCTCTCCAACAGGCAGTAACGCCTGCCTGGTCTGTACTGGAGGGTTCGGCCATGGGCCATCCGGGATGGACCACAGTGTCGCCGGCAGGTCGAATTGACTCTTTGTCACACTGCCATTGTGTCATTCGGAACCGACAGGCTCCATCTTGCTTACGGCTCGCCGTCAGGCGTACACCGTCGAGGTCGACACAGCGTGCTTCAGAATGATGTGCAAATCGCCACGCTGAATTGGAGGCTGCGGCGACTCAAGCCAACCGGAGCAATGTCCCGAACAAGTACCCACTCTCTCTTAGTAGTGGAAACGCAATCCGAAATTAGTGGGAGCAAAGTCTCCAAGTCGTATTTCCCCATAACCTCCCCGTTCTCTCCTACTGTGCTTTGACACAGGCTCAACCATATGGCGAGCGCAAATGAGGCAGGGCAGGTGGGGACGTACTGTCTTCAGGCGGCTTCGTGTTGGTTCTGTTTCTTGGAGCTGCGGGGCCGGGGCCTACCGCCGACGAGCATGAAAGTGGTATCTGATTCAAGGCTGGAGGCGGTCATCGGATCTGCTGCTAGCCTGCCTGATGGTATGTCCCCGCCGGCGTCAGCCCAGTGCCGCGGCGGCTTCTTCCCTTGAGGTGTTCCTCGTGCAGAACTCGGATATGACACCAGGGCAAATGTCCCGCAGGCTGTGGGACATTTGGATCCCACTGCGGCCACGTGGCGGCGAAATAGTCTTGTCTGTCCGGGAGGAACAACGTATCGTCCGCAAGCAACGGGATCTGGTCGAGCGAAGATGTGGCCCATTAGTAGTTTCAGACACTGAATCCGTACGCAAAAGGACTCTTCCTGTTGGCTTCTAAAAGATGGAAACGAAGAGTCTTCTCTAGGCCGTACTTTGTCTCGCAAGAGGGCCTCATGCGCCTGTTCCTTGCATCGGTTCGTAACTGGGTTCTGCTGTTTCACGATGGGTTCCGGTGCATGTAGCCCGCGGCACTGGATGCTGAGAGACATACTGCCCATAGGAAAGACAGGACCTATCTACGGCAAGACGACAGCCTGCCCACGCTGTTGGGTGGCCGCGTGATGGTATGTTCCCCAAAGCGCCTGGCAGCACATCAAGCGGCCTACTTCCTAGCCGAAATAAAAGACGATGGTGAGCCGTCAGCCCCAGCAGGGAAGCCTGGATCCAGTGCTCTCAGGCCTGGAGCGTGTCCATCAACGGCTAAGCCCTATTTTTAGCTTTCTTCTGCTCCTTTACCGGTGATTCAGCTATCACTGCAGCACCTTGGAGCCGGTAAATCTTGCGCAACTTCTCAGAAGAGAAACTAATGGGTTTGCCCGGAGGACCAACTGGACGGCGCTCAGTTTCGAGCAGGCCGGCCTCACATAATCCTTTAGTACCCCGCGATCGCATAGACGGGCTAATCCCATAGCGGGCAGGGAAATTCTCAGTAGTGAACCATACTTCAACCCCTAGTAGGTGGCCGCTTTTGTGCAAGAAGTTTGCCAGGGCGTCAGTATCGCGCCGATGGCCTCCTTCTTGCAGAAGGATCAAGAGCATGGCGAGTTCTGGCGCTTTCAATTGTTGAATCTGCCCGGAAGTCCACAACCGGCTTGAAACTTTGAAATAGAGATCGCGCTTGTTGCTTTTCAACGAATAGGCGGTTGAAGGGTTCTCGTACTTTCGGCCTTCACCTGATTCATCATTCAAAATCACTCGGGTCGCTTCCCCATGAGCTTTTTCAAGCGTAACTAGTTTCAGAGTTGCGAGGACTTCCAAGGCATTGGTAATTCGCCGAGCGCCTTTAGTTGAAGGATCGGGCAATGCTAGTAGCTCAGCCCACTTGCGAGCAGGTAATTGGACATCATAGGGCTTGGCTGCACATTTCCAGAGCAATGCGATGTAAAGCAGGACCGGGACAGTTGCTCCTCGTCCTCCCGCTTTAGCGACCAGTTGCTGCAAAGGGGGTTTGATGTCCGGATCGTCATTGCGAACAAAGGACTTACGCACAAGTGCTGCAGTACGGCGAGCGCCCACACTCTTATCGAGTTCTTTCGCCAGCGCTTTAGACAGGGTAAGTCGACGTTCAAGTTTTAAGGCTTCCAGCTTCTGTTCTGGGGTGAGTTCAGAAGTTTTCCCAGCGTCTGCATCTGCGACTTTTTCGCTTGTTGATGAGCCTGAGCCTTTTTGGGCCTGCCTGGTACTCATAATGTCCTACATTCTTCTATGGTCAAGAACTAAGCATATGGTTAGCTAGCGTACGTTCCAATATAATTCTAACGTAGCTACAACTCATCAACTAACGTAATTTGTACCTTTCTGACCTGATATTTTGCCTAAAATGATGTGCTAGTCTGATTTCATCAGGTTGAAAAGATTTCACTGTTCAGCAGGAACTAAGCACTCGGGACCAGTAAACCCTGGGCTTAGGTGGCCCATTGAATTGTCCAATTTCTTTAGCTTGTAACACGGTACGCCCCAGAACTACTGGTACAGACGGGGTTGTCAGTGAGGACCGGCTAGTCGTCTGGGCTAGCTATGGGCTCCGCTCTCAGAGCAGCTGGACGTATCGTGTGGCCAGTGGCCCCCGGTGGAACGGGGGCCACTGCTTTTAATGGCGCAGGCCGCTGTGAGGCGAGGGCAGATCTGCTGCAGGAATCGCGAACGATGGTATGTCCCCGGGCTTCCTACCATGCGTGATGTCAGTCTTGTTGCGCGGTGAATATAGGGTCGAGGATTGCCGCAACGCGGAGCATTTGATCATCCAAGTTCGCCTCGCAGACGCCAGCCAAACCTTGCTTGCGTCTCCAGGCAGCCCACTTAGCTTGGCCGACCGATCCATAGCCTTCCAGCACGGAGCCGATCGGCTGCAGTTCAACACCTAGGTACTCAGCAACAGCATGCACCGCCCGAAGCAATTCCTCACGGTCAAGGCCTGCCTCTCCGAGGGTGACGATGTCGACGTAGTCACGCCACCGAGTACTGGTGATTCCTCGTTCAAGGATTGTGACGCCCTTTTCCGCCACGGTTGATTCCGGCGCATAACCAATCAAGGTAAGAGGTTCTCCAAGAACACGGTCAAGGGTTACCTTCCTTGGTGCAGGAATGATCGGGTCACCGGTGGAGACATCCCAGGAGACCACGCCATTCCAGGTGGAGATGGAGACATTCACGCGCAGGCGCATCCCTGGGTATTCAGCGTCATCGCGGATCTCATCCACCGTGATGCTGTCGCGGTCAAACACCACCCCGTCTTCGGCTTCAACATCTGCTGCGTCTCGGACGACTTGCTTCAAATGCTCCGGGGTGACATCTGCGCTGATCGCGTTGGAGTCAGCGTCCTTCGTTGGGCGGCGTACGCCATACGCTCCAAGCAACAGACCGCCTTTCAGCACAAAATCGTGGCGGTGCGGTGTGCGGTTCAACCGATCCAGAAAGGATTCCAGAGCGTGCCGCGTCAGGTACTCCTGCGTTGGCACAGGGATCCCGTGCTTTGTTGCGGCGGCGCGGGATGCCTTCTGGATCTTCCGGTAGATCTCATCAGCGCTCATGACAGCAGCTCCAAGGTCTTGAGGACTAATGATTTGGTCCGAGGCAGGCGCGTGGCAACCTGCATCAGCTGGGCTGGCTTGCCGCCGCGGCGCAGCCATTCCCTGGTCGCGTCCCGGGCAATCTCATAGCCAATGGACGAGCGTAGACGGAAGCAATCGACGATCGTGCGTTCAGGACTATAAATCCCGATCAATTGCGAGCTCCCCGGGATCATGATCTCTTCGCGGCCCAGATCAAAAGTTTCCTTGTCGAAATGGTGCCAGCGGATCGCCCCCTGCGTTTGGGGCGTACGGGCACCCCGAGGTATGGCCATATCCAGCGCGTCGGGGACCTCGTCAGTGAGGTCGTAATGGGCCAACGCCGAAACCAGGCAGATCGTGGCATCAGGACGGCGCGTAGCAGCCTCCAACTGGTCCCAATCCATTGGCGGCGCGTCAGAAGGCAGGTAAATACCGCGGGCGATCCGCTCCCAACGCCCCGCCTTCGCGCCGCGGGATAACGCGCTACGAGAAAGCCCTTCAAGCGCAGAAGGCAAGGCAATAGGCGCACCGATCTTTCGCTCACTCATCTTCAACCCTCCTCACGCAACAAAACGTCTACAGATAAGTTTATCTGTAGACGTTTTGTAGCACCACCCCGGCCGCTGCGGCATCATCCAGGCCTTTTCGAAGCCACAACACCCGGGCTGTAGCGCAGGTTAGAACCTCGCCCTTGATGATGCAAGAGAAAAGACCCGGGCAAGTGAAAGCACCCCCTGGTCCGGACTGGGCCAGCACGAACACCGCCACCACCATCACCACGACCACGACCACCACGACCGCACCTCACGGCGAGCGCCCACGGAACAAGGTGCAGTGGTTGTCATGGCGGGACATACCGCCAGCGGGACTGAGTCCAGCCAAGTGATGGTTTGCATTGCCTTCTCTTGTTGCGACTGAAGAAACCCTGGGACGTACCCTTTTCTCCCCGAGGGGCCAGGTGCCCGCTCACGAAAGGCGCCGGCAGCCGCGCTGCGGCAGACCGCCCGGTGGTATGTCCCCCGGCCTGCAGCCATCTATAGTTTCCCTCATGGAATTCACCCCACTGCATCGCGCGCTCGGTTATGCGCCAAGCCCGCTCACTAACGAATTACTGGATGCCGCGGTCAATGCCGGCGTTCGGGAAACTGATGATCTGGACTGGAAGTCAGAACTGCCACCGATTAAGGGCTTGCCTCAGTCGGATGTTCCCAAGGACATCGCCGCGATGGCCAACGCTGGCGGAGGGATGATCATCTACGGCGTCGAGGAGTCGCAGAAAGCAGCGACCGGGCGCAAAGATACCGGCGAGTTCACCGAAGGACACGAACGGGCCTACCGCAGCGCCGCAGTCAGCGCGATCTCCCCACCAGTATTCGGCTTGGACATCTATCGCCTGGGCACAGACTCCCGTGCCCTGGCGGTCGTTATTCCTGCCAGTGTCGACGGTCCACATCTCATCTACAGGAACGACTATTTCGGCGCTCCCATACGCAATGACGCAGATACCGTCTGGATGCGAGAACGGCAGATCGAAGCCATGTACCGGGCGCGATTCGACGAGCGTCGGCGATCTTCCGAAGCCATCGATTCTCTTTACGATGAAGCCGCCATGGGACGTGACACGGACCAGCGCGCATGGTTCATCGCAGTCGCCCGCCCGCGTATCCCTGCCCTTTCAATCCGTTCAGGACGAGATGAAGCGCGAGCAATCTTCAAACGCGCTGAAGCTGTGACACTCAGCTACTCCACCAGCAAGGGCATTCACCCGCTCGAAAATGTGGACAGGCTCAACCCGCGGCCGGGGCTGCGGCGCTGGATCGCGGTCAACACAGCAACCTCCGAACGACAACTATGGCGTGAGGCGTGGGCAGAAGCCCACCACGATGGATCAGTAACTCTCGCGGCCGCCGTCGGAGCTCACCGTAAAAGTTTTGACGAGGCTTTCGAAGGGTGGGAAGTTGAAAGCCGGGGTATCGAATGCTGTATTTCCGACTTCACTGCGCTCATCCGGGCCGTAGCCGAAACACGGCACCTCGACGAGTATGAAGTTCGCGTCGGTATCGAGTGGACCGGGACGCAGCCGCTGCAAATACTGACCGTCGACGGCATGGGCTTCCCCTATGACGGAGTATCCAGTCCCCTGCGGAAGTTTGCCCCAGTTCGCACGAGCCTCAACGCTGCCGGGGACGACGATGCCTTCCACCAGGAGGTGTACAGGCTGGCGGAAGACAGCGTGAACCAAGGAGGCATCACTTACCTCCAGACCATTGTCGAACCCGCTGCCGAGAAAGAGGGCTAACGAACAGAATCGCGCTCAACCAACAGGCAAAGAGCGCTAGATGCAACAAACGGCGAGCGCTTCAAGCATCTGGGGGCCGGGATCTACATGCAGATGCGATATGGATTCGAGAGCCGGGACAGGCACCTGGAGCGCACCAGGAGGGGACATACCCTCGCCGTGTGGATCGGAACCAGCCAAGTCCTGGTCTTCGAGATCAGCAGCTGGAGGAAACCCAAGGACGTGCCACCAACGACCGAGGCCAGGCCCTGCTCCATCGAAGGACCTGGTACCGGCCGGATCTGCGGCCGGCCCGGCGACCACAGTACGGTATGTCCCCCAGCCTCTAGCGACTTAGCTTGCTGGGTTCCTGGGCGGAAGGAAAGCGATCATCCGGGCATTGTCGAGAGACACATAGGGCCCACCATTGGAGCTTTCCTGGAAACGACCCTCAACCAGGAAATGCCATCCATTCAGCTCGCTGAGCTCCGTCAGATTCAAGGAATCCTTCACTGCGGAAGCCGCCTCCTTGTGCAGGAGAACAGCCGGCTTCTTCTCCCCCATATAGCCAGTATTGAGGAAGCTCCCTCGCACATTTCCAACCTGTCCCCAGAGGATCATCGTGGTGCTCCTCAGGGTGAAGTCATCGACGTGAACGCAACCATCGGCAATCGTCGTGCGGGTTCGATCGCTCAGCGTCAAAGCCCTCCTGCTGCGACGGAAGTCCGGATCGGTGATCAGCTTGCCCAGCAAAGGCCGGTAGCCCACTGACCCTGCATGCCGTTGCCTGTCAGCGCCTTGATGCCGGTGGACCCGCCCCGGTGTGCCAGTGGCGCCGGGAGTGTCCTCGGTGACCGGCCGGTTCTGGGGCAGAGGATCAAGACGGATGACCAGCTCGTCCGCGGTGTTGGCGATCGCGTTGAATTCTTCGACAGCCCGTTGCAGTTCAACCTGCTCATCGCTCTTCGAACCATACTCGCAACCCGCTGCGTGATGCCCGAAAAACGTCGCGGCTTTGCCGTCCTTGGAGCGCTTACGCCAGTGCATCGGTGCGGCGCACTCCTGGTCAAGGCAGCTCAAATGGTCCCGGTAGTCCCCACGGTCTTGCTCACGCAGTTCCGTTGCGTCGATCTGTTGGGTACCGTCGAATAAGGCCCAGCGCATCACAGGCTCCTTTCATGTGCCTTTCTCGGAGGGTTTGATATCAAAACCTACCAGCCATCCCCCACAGAAACGTGGATCCAGCACCCCTGCCCGGACCATAAGACCAGAGCCGCGTCGGAATCACTCTCCCGACCCCGCCCAGCCCAGAAGGCCGACTGCAGAACCGATGATCCACCAGTTGAATCCCGGCAAATGCTGACACACGATGTGCACAGCGAGCACCACAGCGAGAAGGCAGGTTCTCTAGCCGAGAGGCAAACAGCCCCGCTGTCTGCCCATGTAACGCGGTGGGTGCAAGGTGCCGCGCGCATGATCCGCACTGGAGAACTCTGGGCCCTGGGCGTTAGCCAGGTCGAAGAAGGGATACCCTCACCAGGTGAGCCACCCAGGGGACATACCATCGCGGCCGCGCCCAGGACGGGGACGGGCCCCAAGAGCCAACGGATCCCGGTAGCAGCCAGGTTCTGGCCTTCGAGAGCAGCCATTGAAGGACGCCCAGCGACGCAGGAAACCCAGGGACGTACCACCAGCTGACGATGCCCAGGTACCCGCCTTGAAGTTAAGAGCTCACCCAGTAAAAACTCCCGGGCCCAAGGGAGACGAAAGCGCCGGCACCCGCACTGCAGATGGCCTGCTTGGTGGTACGTCCCCGGACGGAAGCGTCTGGGCTGCAGGGATCCTGGCTAGGAAAACCACGGATGCGCTGAAGAACCTATCCTGCAGTTCTGCCTTAGTCGGGCCGTGCCGGATAGGTTCCGGAAAATCTAGTTGAAGCGGATGTTGAACCGTTGGGAAACATCCAGCAGATCTGGATCATCTGCTTGTATTTCCAGGCCCTCGCCAGCGAAAATCAGGTCGTTGCCCAGCCCGTCATCGGTGCGTCGCATCCAAAACGCCCAGCAAGTGCCAATGCCGTGTCGGGAAGTGAACCAGATCCCGTCAGCGAAGCCACCATCATCGAGCCGCAGGTTGCGCAATCTCGTGGAAATCAAGGTGGTCAGTTTACGATCTGCTCCGAGCAGGTGGGATAGGTCCACGGCTTTCACACCGCAGGTTTTGGCGATTTCGGGGCCAAAGTTCCGGTCGATATAGGCCAGCGAATGAGCTGTGCCCAGGTCGAACCAGACAAGGTCTTCCTTGCTGGTCAGTTCGTAGATCCGTCGTCCTTCACGCCAGTTTTTGGGAAACGTTCCTGGTTCTTCGTGCCCGAGCTCTCGCTGTTCCTCGATATAGAGGGTGTGGGCTTCCTCCCGGGTAATGCCGAACTGCTCAGCCATGAAGTCGATGGCTGTGCGAGCTCCCCTGTCTATTCGGTACCCGTAGAGGCATTCGGTAAACGCGCCGAGGCGCGTGGACGCTGCATAGAGTGTACGGCCAGTGGTGTCATACCTGTTCCACACTCCGACGTCATCAGGGAAGAAGTAGCCCCGTTCCGGGGGATTAAGCGCACCGTAGCTTTCAGCTGCGATGCGAAAGCCAGCCAGTGGTGCTCGCACGATGCTTGGCTGGCCGTCCGCTTCTTCCAATGCGCTGCTCATTATCCGTTGTAACCTCCTGAGGACATGGCCCTGGCTGCGTCGATCACAGCCTTGAACCGATCTTGGTGAATGGCTTCGACGGGTGAAATTTCGTCGAGCCAGGGGTTAGCACCAAGGAACCACTGGCGAGCCACCTGTTCTCCGTCAACATCAGAGACCATCATCCACGCACGGTGGGCCAGCAGAATGCGAGCCTGGGACGCATCCGAAGGGACCGTTCCATTCTCCTTTTGCCAGCGGTAGCTTGCCTTGGGGTCCTTGGCGCCTGCTAACGCGGAAACCATTGCAGCCCCGAGGGACGCATTCAGCCTCCGCACGATCTCACGGAAGTCCATGCGGGAAGTTTCCGCATGAACCGTTCCTATAGTCGGCGTGATTCCCATCTGTAGATCCTTTTCCTTGCACCTCTGTGCTTCTGAACGTAGGCCTCTTGCCTTTTACACCGGGATCTCTCCGGAAACACAACCTTACCACTGATTTACCACCAAAATAAGTACTGTTATCTTACTTTCAAGCTCCTGACCTGCACCATGATGACGGGAAACTGGCGGTCGCTCCGTAGCCGCCCCTGGGGGCGAACTCGCTCCGGCGAGCGCCGAGGAACAAGGAGCAATGGCTGCGGTAGCGGGACGTACCGCCCGTAAGACGGGTCCCAAGCTGGAGACGTATTCCGTGGAGATGAACGCCCAAGGAGGAGTGAAATGACGCCCGGGCGCAGAGGGGCTTGGAGTGGTCGTCGAGGGTTCTGCTGTTGAAAGAGGGCCAAGGACGCACCCTCCAGGGGATAAGGACCTCACTGATGAGAGGCGCTGGCCGGTCCTCGCTGCCAGGCGGCCGTGTGGTGGTATGTCCCCGCCATGCCTGGCAGCGGGTTAGCTTGCCGAGTTCTCGGGGTGGATGCCTGAGACCGGCCCCAGGGTCAGGGCCCAGGATGAGACCTACCGTCGATGAGTAGCCGGACCTGGTCGAGCGAAGACCTGGTTCGTTGATGGCGCTGCGATGAGTGGATCCACTCTTCGCAGCGCCGCGTAACGGTATGTCCCCACCGCACCTACCAGGATCTGGCTCTCATCTACTCTGCATGATGCGCTCGGCTACTTTCGGTAGTGCAAGCCCTGCGTGGAAAGCAGGTCATCTGTTTTCGGGATCTCTGTCCCGAATCTTTCCCACCGCCCAGTACAGATATGCAGGCCTTCCACCGGCCCCTGAAGCTCGTATCGGTAGGGGAGCCACAAATGGATGTCTCCCAAGGGCGGAGCCAGCTGTGGCGGGAGGAACCTGCTCAGATCTGCAGGTGGCTTGTAGCTGCTCATGGCTGCTGTTACGTTCCCGGGAGGGCCGAACGGGTACATCACCAGGTGTTTGTTCGGATACCCGTCGAGCTTCTCAGTCAAGGCCGGAACACCTCCGTGCTGGTGAGTGTCTACATGATGCAGTGCTTGGTCGATCAGCTGCCACGGATCAACAGCAGTAGGCTCGTGCACGATCGTCCATTTAATTTGATGAGGTTCATTCCCAGAATGCTGGCAGTCCTGTGTGCAGAGGGCCTGAAAATCACTGTCCGGAGGGCTCAAAGGGAGAAAAGGCATGGTGTCTTTGGCTGCGGTCAGGGGTTGCATGCTATGCGATGGCCAGTGGTTCTTGCATCGTTCGTTATCTGTCCAGCGCAGGATTTCTGACTTGATGCTGTTGCGGGCCTTTTTGCTGGCCTCGCCTAGAAGCGTGTAGGGAACAGTGGCCCATACGCAATGGGGTAATGCCGGGATGGGCATTGGTTTCAGGCTGTTTTCTGTTTCCCTGATCAAGGGATGCACTGTAGTGATTACTTCAGCGACATGGTTCTCATCTGCTGAAAGAAGATCAGGCATGCTGTTTTTAGAGCCATCATCGTGATGCCGGAAGGGCAGGCCGAGCTGGCATTCAAGCAAGATCCTCGCGTGCTCTTCTTCCGGTTCCGGCTCGATCTTCGTCTTCTTTCTCGATGAGCCACCTGCTTGACCACCCATGATCAGTGCCTGTCCCTTTGCCTCGCAATTGATATGTTCCAACCTAAGCCACTATTCGATGGCTTGCCCTACCCTCGCGCGATGGGCCAGCTGATCGGCGAGCTCAAGACAGGAATCCAGCACCCTGTGCCCAAGGGACGTACCGCCACAGGCCAAACGAGACTCGTTGAGGCCCTGGTCGTCGAGATCAGTAGCTGAAGTAACCAGCGGACCTACAACCGGTGACCGGGACCAGGATCCCACTCAAGAAAGGCGCCGGCCGGATCTGCTGCCAGGCAGCTCGCCAATGGTATGTCCCCACTGAGCCTGGCAGCGCATCATGCCGCCTACACTCCAGGGCCATGCCTGAGGGTATGCCGGTCCACGGTGAAGACACCACGGCCTCGCTGTATCTGGTCCTGGTATCGGGTCCACGGCGAGCGCTGTCGAAGGCCCAAGCAGGGTGGTGATCATCGCTGGGGTTTCCCTTACCTCACGGTGGCGGCAACCCGTCAAGTGGAATTCAGGATAAAGCCTAGTCAACGAGTAACTAGACCAGCCATGTGATGATTCTAAGCGCCGGGTTTCTTGTAGACCAGCCACGGGTCTGCCCGATAGTCGATCGTCTTGTCCTGGTCTGCATGCCACTGCATGCCGTCATCCGTATGGGCCCACAAGGCATCCGCTCGACGCACGCGACGCGCTGCACCCTTGTTGATCGAGCACAGTTCCGGGTCCCCCTCAAAGGTCCCGGTTGCCGATAGCGGAGGATACTCGATCAGAATGAGATCCCCGGCCCATGCTTTGATCCTGGCGTGCAACAACTGCTCCCACGGCAGTGTCACCTCAGCATACGGATATCGCCCTTCAGGATACTCGCGGATTGAATCATCAGGTGGCACAATCACGGGTTCAGCTTGCCATGATTCGCTCACCCCCGCGAGCAATTAAACATGCGGGCCAGCAAGGCATTTTCAGGGAGGGCAAATGGCACGAGGCGCTGAGAGACGTACCGGATGCAGGAAGGACGAGGCTTCGCTGCAGAAAGGCACCGGCTCCTCCCCGCGGCCAGGCGGCCGTGTGATGGACCGGTCGGCCCACAAGCCGCCACTTACTTGAACACTGAGTGCAAAATAAGACGTCGCAGTACACGGCGAGCCCCAGGGAACAAAGTGCAGTGGTTGCCATGGCAGGACGTACCTCCCGTGGGACGGAGTCCAGGCAAGTGATGGCTTGTGTGCTCTTCTCTGGCATCGACTGCAGGAACCCAAGGGTCGTACCGTTGGTCTCCCCCAGGGGCTGGGGTCCTTGTGAAAGGTGCCGGCGGCCGCGCAGCGGCAGCCCGCCCCGATGGTATGTCCCCCAGCGGGCTGCAACACACACCAGAAGCCAAGCAGATGCCTAACCTCTTGATTCTCCGACCCCGTAGTTGCGGCGCTTCCGAAGGAAAAGATAGGCCGATTCACTCCGCTTCACGCCTCTACCCCTCAAATCAGGAATAGTGACATTGTCATACCAGTACCCACGCGCAGTGAAGGCAAGCACTAGAAGGAGGGCACAGGCAACCGTATAGGGTGCTGCAGCTGTGTCTATTGGAACGTCTTTATTGAGAGCCGCAAGAGTAAACGCTAGAAAGCTCCCAAGACATACAGCGCCCCCGGCAAACAGAGCGCTCGCAAGTACCCCTCTGCGAAAACCGGGCAAGGCACCTGTGGCGGACGGCGGCAGCTTTTCTTTCACCACCGCTTCAAAACCGCGGGCACTTAGTAATGATTCTTCCTCCCCGCTGCGGGATGCACTTTGGATGGATACGTAGACGTTCTCTTCACACAGCCTTATATACCGGTCCCATTCCAAACCAGCGTGGCGAGTGCATCGAATACACACCAACGTGGTCGCCATTGGTATCGCGCAAGGAGCAAAACCCACCCCGGTTAGGCTGGGCAAGTCGGGGAAATGACAGAATGGTTGTCGACGCCTTCGAGATCGGCGTTGAGCTTGAACTGCCAGCCGAACGACTCGCTGCGAAACTTCTCAACCTCATCGACCTTTTCGCTCCCAAACTCCAGCCAGGACACGCGGTGACGATACCAACCGACCGGATATAGTTGACATGGAATATAAACGCACTGTGAACGCGATGCCTAACAACTAGAGGTCCTGTGGACAGCGAACAATCCAGTCTCTCCGAGATGGTAAACCCATTGATGACTATCGTGCGGGGCGCTCGAGTGCACAACCTGCGGAACATCGATGTCGACATTCCACTGCGGCAGCTGGTCGCGATTGCGGGAGTGTCGGGATCGGGGAAGTCGTCGCTGGCGATGGGGGTGCTCTACGCCGAGGGGTCCAGGCGATACATCGAGGCTCTGTCGACCTACACGCGCCGGCGCATGTCCCACTCTGCTCGTGCGAGTGTCGACTCGGTGCGACATGTCCCGGCAGCCTTGGCGTTGCGCCAGCGGCCGGGCGTGCCCGGGGTGCGGTCGACATTCGGGACGTCGACGGAGCTGCTGAACGTGCTGCGAGTGATGTACTCTCGGCTTGGTTCGCATCTGTGCCCGAACGGTCACCGTCTGCTTCCGACGATCGATGTAGCCGCAAACAAGGACCTGATCTGCCCTATCTGTGGCGTTGAGTTCTATCCACCAGGTGCGGAGTCTCTGGCGTTCAACTCCGATGGGGGGTGCCCGAACTGCGCGGGAACGGGTACGGTGCGCGACATCGACGACGCGACGCTGATCCCTGACCTATCCCGGTCGATCGCCGAAGGCGCCGTCGCCCCCTGGGGGATGTTCGGGCTCTCGGTGATGCCACAGGTCGTTGCCGCATTCGGTGTGCGCATCAACGTCCCCTATGCCGAGCTCACCCCGCAGGAGCGAGAGATCGTGCTCGACGGGCCCGCTGAGAAGCGCGAGATCGAGGTCCCATCGAAGACCGGGAAGCTGTTCGAGCTGAACTTCACCTACCGCAGCGCCCGTCAAGCCGTGCGGGAAGCAATGAATAACGCCACCAGTGAGAAAGGCCTGGCTCGCGTGCAGCGGTTCATCACCGCGCACACCTGTCCTTCCTGCCACGGCACCCGCCTGTCCGAAGCAGCTCGCGGCACCCGAGTCGACGGCATGAATCTCGCCCAGGCCACCGCCCTCACGCTCGCCGAGACGATGGCCTGGGTGCCGGCGATTCCTGCCACTCTGCCTGCGGACATGCGTCCCATGGCGGAGATGATCGCCCGGCAGTTCACCGAGATGGGCCACCGCCTGATCGAGCTGGGCCTAGGCTACCTGACACTCTATCGGCCCAGCTCCACCCTGTCGACCGGAGAACGGCAGCGTGTGCAGCTGGCGCGGGCGGTCCGCAACGAGACCACCGGCGTGCTGTACGTGCTCGACGAGCCATCGATCGGGCTGCACCCGGCTAACATTGACGGTCTGATCGGCGTCATGCGGGACCTCCTCGACGGCGGCAACTCCGTCGTACTCGTCGACCATGATGTGCAGGTCCTGCGCGAAGCTGATTGGATGATCGAGATCGGTCCCGGCTCCGGCTCTTCCGGGGGAACCATCCTCGCCCAAGGGACGATCGACGCCGTCCAGGAGAATCCAGCGTCACTCATCGGGCCGTTCCTGTCTGGCAGCGAGACGGCGGTCATCCGCGACCGCGCGAGCAAAGACACGGTGTTCTCCCGCGGGGTGATCCGTCTGAAGACCGCCCCGATCCACACGGTCCACGCGCTCGAGGCCGAGATTCCAAAGGGCCGTCTCACCGCTGTTACCGGGATGTCCGGGTCGGGGAAGACGACCCTCATTCTTGACAGCCTCGTGCCCGCCCTTGCTGCCGCTCACGATGACGTCCCGCTCCCCGGGCACGTCATCTCCCTCGACGCGGCAGACCTGACCCGGGCAGACATCGTCGACGCGACTCCAATAGGTACCAATGTCCGCTCCACCGTCGCCACCTATAGCGGTATCCTCGACGACCTTCGTCGCGCCTACGCCAGCCTCCCGTCCGCGAAGAACGCCGGCCTGAACGCAGGGAACTTCTCCTACAACACCGGATCGCTACGTTGCCCGAGGTGCGAGGGCACGGGCCAGGTCGTCCTGGACGTGCAGTTCCTACCCGACGTCGACATCCCCTGCCCCGACTGCGGCGGCACCCGCTACAGCCCCGCCGCCTCCGAATACCAGTTGCCCACCACTGACGGGCGCCGGTCCCTGCCCGAGCTGCTCGGCACCACCGTCGCCGACGCCGCGATGCTGCTCGGAGCCCGGACCAGGGTGCGCAAGAAGCTGTCGACGCTGATCGATCTCGGCCTGGGTTACCTCACCCTCGGCGAGGATACTCCCGCCCTGTCCGGCGGCGAGGCTCAGCGACTGAAGCTAGCCGCCGAGCTCGGCCGCAAGCACACCGGCACGGTGTTCGTATTCGACGAGCCCTCTGTCGGCCTGCACCCGCTGGACATCCGCACGCTACTGGGTGTGCTGGACCAGTTGCTGGCGACCGGTGCGACCGTGATCGTCATCGAGCACGACCTGGACATGATCGCCAACGCCGACTATGTGATCGATCTCGGCCCCGGAGGCGGCACGGATGGCGGACGCATCATCGCCACCGGCACCCCCGAGGCCATCGCCGCATCCGCCGCGAGCATCACGGGACAGTACCTCGCCGAGACCCCACGACCCTGACAGGGTCGTGAGGTCGCGTCGGCAGGGATCAGACTCCGAGATCCCGCAACCACCGCTCGACGCTGCGCGGGCTGAGATCGAGCAGCGCCTGCGCCGAACGCGCCTCTGGGATGAGCTCCCCGGGCTGATGCTGGCGCTGCTCATAGGAGGCGATCACCGGTGCGACCGCGGTCTCGCCGAACAGAGGGATGATCAGCTCCCCATACCGTGCGGGGCTGATCGCCTCGAAGCGCACGTCCTGCCCGAGGTATCGGGTGAAGCCCGCGGCAAGGTCCGCGCCGGTCAGGCCAGGAAGAGCTCCGGTGGATACGATTCCGGTGACCGAATGGTCAGTCAGCAGACGGGAGACGACGTCAGCGACGTCAAGGTGGGAGATCCACGAGACTGCATAGTCCGGGCGGATCGGGTAGCGCAGAGCACCCTCGTCCCGCGTGGGTCCCATCGTCACCGGCAGGAGCAGGTTCTCGAGGAAGAGCCGCGGCTCGACGATCGCGTAGGACACCCCCGAGGAGGCCAGCTCACGGGCGAGCACATCCACAGCGCCTGTCCCTTCCCCTGTGGGATCGAGAGGGAATCCGCTGGTGGAGAAGACGACGCGTGCCGGCTTCGCTCGGCGAATCGCCTCGGCGATTGTGTGAGCGAAGGCGAGCTGGTCTTCGGGATGCCCCAGGGGCAGGTGCACGAATACCCCCTTCGCGCCGCGATACGCGTCAGTGAGCGAGTCGACCGAGGAGTTGTCGATGGCGATTGCCGCGCCGTCGATCTTCGATATGTCTCGGACCGCGGCGACGGCATCGAGTCCAGCTGAGGTGAGAGCAGTGAGTACAGGGGAACCTTGAGCGCCGGTCGCGCCGTGGATGATGTATGTCATGAATCCATTACTGCACATGATGCATCGGTTACATCAAGTGCAGTAATGGAGTATCGTTGATATGTGAGATTCAACCACTGCGACCTGCAGGAGTGTGGCGTGGCCCGTTTCCTGTCCCTGCTCGACGGGCCATGGGCCACGCTCATCGTGCGCGAGCTACTCAAGGGACCGCATCGCTTCAACGAACTGGCAGAGGTACTGCCTCGCATCAGCGCACACACGCTAACCAGTCGGCTCCGCACGTTCGAGAAGCACGGCCTGGTCACCCGCACCGCGTACCCCGAGATTCCACCCCGGGTCGTTTATGAGCTGACCTCTGCCGGGCAGGACCTCCGCCCCGTCTTGGAAGCAATGAATTCCTGGGCCATGACCCTGCCCGCGAGCGTCTTCGAGATCGCCGAGGACGCCGGCAGCGGCCATTCGCGGTCGCCTGCCGATTCCTAGCCGCCCATAGGCTGTCCAATTCCGGGCCGCTTCAGATCATCTAGCGCGAGTGGATGGATCGCATGCTCGCAGATCTATGGTATCGATTAGGCTCCTGGTGGAGTCGTTGGAGTTCCAGCAGGTCGAAGCAGCATGGTTTAGGGTAGGATCAGGTCGCCGAGTTGCTGAACACCAGCCGGCAGATGGGGCTCATGGAGTACAACAATTGGATCGGCCTCTCCATCGATGTACCGAGGTAAGGTCACGTGAACTATCAAGTGATTTCGAGAGGTACGTATACTCATGTTGGACGAGGAACGACGATCAGAAAATCCGAAAATCGATAGCGAACATGTGTTTCTTCCTCTGGTACATATCGAGGGCCAAGCGACCGATACTCCCGTCGAACAAGGCTTCACTCTTTCTGGCACGAGGAAAACGTTTCCAGACGTGAATACGCACTATGCTGCGCAGCTCGAAGTTCGAGAGTCCGAATCAGGGAAGTCGACAAAACACATCTCAAGATCCAACGCAAGCGGCAGTTTTGCCTACATGGACATGCCCTGGGATGTGTCCAAATAGGCCGTCCAAGACGTAGCTCTATTCAACGTGTTGAACGACGAACCGTCTACTCATATCTGAGAAGTGTTGCTTGAACTCGGCATAGCCCCGGAGTCCTGCCGCCTTCACCGAGTGAACTTGCGAGAGGAGTATATGAAGGAGGTATTCATTCGACCACCGCCGTCCCGCTCCTGAAGATCCAGTTGCGGTCTGGGCGCCATTGTCGAACTTGGATCAATGGTTGGAGCGGAACGCGAATAGGTTTGAGGACACAGACAGTGGAATGCCATCAGAGTGGGAAGCCGAGGCGGATGAACCCGCAGTACTAAGTCGCGAAAGATATCGTTGGTTGACACGGATCGCCCCACCCCATCCAGTGGGTACATTCGTCCCCCGGTGCTTTCAATGTTGGACCCCAAAGTCCCCGAATCAGCCTAAATATGCAAGGATCGAGCATCGAGGTCGCTAGCTTATTTGACCGCATTGGAGCGGCTGGAGGTAGAAGTACTCGTTACTGGCAGATGTTAATTCCTACGTCCCAACAAACAGGCGAAGAATCCACCACGTTGCCGGTCCGCGGTCTCTCGCTGTTTCAAGGTGCGCGGCCCAACATACCACTGCGCCGCGGAAACGGTCCGCTGGACATGCTGGCCACATCCGGCCCACGTCGCCTTGCCGCACACGTGGCACTTAGATATGCAATGTAGGGCATTATATAAATACCCCGTAGGATACACAAAAGTGAACAAGTTCCCTACAGTTCGAGGAGCGGTAACGAAAGGCCCCCAGTTCACCTGCCTCAACATCATCTAGCCGCTCGCTGCCATGTACAAGGCCACCGACCCCGACCCCGAGGAATGCCACATCAGCTAGGGTGCTCTCAAGGATTATACGAATACCTCAGCCGTTGGTCAGACTCCGTCGGGCGACGAGTTGAAAAGCTCTTCCGACAGCTGGCCTAAGACGACAAAACCGACAACTAGACCAGGCCCCTCACGCTCAGCCCTGTTATCCTCCCGGACGAAGCCGGGCGTAGGTCACTTGTCTTCAGCGATAGCCTTCATCGCCTTCCAGCCGTGAGTGACCCCGCCGCCGGCGCGCAGGGCGGCCGCGACCATGACCGCCTCAGCAACGTCAGCCTTGGATGCACCGGCCTTGACGGCACGCTTGGCGTGGTCCTCAATGCAGAACGGGCACTGCGTGGTCACCGCCACCCCGACAGCGATCAACTCACGGGTGGCGAGATCGAGGTTTCCGGCGTCCTTCTTGAACACGGCCTTGTCGAATCCGAAAAAGGCCGAGACCATCTCCGGCGCGGACTCCTTGATGTCGGCCATGAACGCGGTTTCCTCATTGTGGTTGTGCATTGCTTCTCCTTCTCGATCGATTGTTTCTAGGTTAGTTCGGTGTGCCCGATCCCGCCGGGGCCGGGCGAGTGGTCATCGAACGCTCTTGACTTTCAGCACCGCCAGACGATCTCCGACAGCACCCGCCGTCGGGTGCTAGATGCCGCCGCGCGCCTGGGTTACACCCCGTCCGCGGCTGCGCGGACGCTGAAGCGAGGACGATCCGGTGTCGTGCTCTACAATCTTGAAGCCCTGGCCACTCGGCTCGGCCTCGGGACTGCTGCTGACCGAGCTTACTGCGGGCTTCAACGCGGTGGGCCTGACTCTGGTGACGCACATCGAAGGGGCGGGGGGCGCGGCGTCGAAGCTGCATGGAGCGACATCGCTCCTGCTGCAGTGCTGTCCTACACTTTCGTGGATCCGAATTCAGAACGTGTTATGCGCACTGCCGGCGTGCAGTGCGTGGCCGTACTCTTCTCCGGCGAGTCCGACGGGAGCGCGCGCTTCGTCCGGCCCGACTCCAGGATCGGTCGGCTGCAGGCAGAGCACCTCATCGCGGCCGGGCACACGAGAATCGGCTATGCCTACCCCGAGCCACCTTTGCTTAGGGATTTCGCCGAACCGCGGCTTGAAGGTGTTCGGGCAGCATGTGCGGACGCTGGCATTGCTGCGCCGGAGGTACGCACTGTGCCGCTCGACGCCCAATTCGCCGCTGCCGCGATCGAGCACTGGCGAGGGCTGGACGATCCTATGACGGCGATCTGCCCCTACGTCGCCGAGGCTCGGCGCATCGTACATGAAGTGACATCGGCCCTGCATGAAGGTGCCGCCCCCGAGGCGACCGATCCCGCCGATCTCTTCACCACGGTCGTGCGGGAATCCGCCTGACGGAAACACAGCCCCTTTTAAGGCTTTGCTCCGGCAGTTCTCCTGCGTAATCAGAGTCGGAGTTCTTCAGCAGGTGCCCCGAGTGCAGTCCCGGTTGCCAGCAGATCGACCAGCGGAATGACAGCATCGAAGGCGGAGGCACCCTCCTCTAGCGAGGCGATCTTCGCCCCGTCGAGCAGAGCCATTAGCTGCCTGGCTATCCGGTCCCGGCTGCGCGGATCGCTGTCGTCGAGGCAGCGGTCGAACCTTTGCAGCAGCGACTGCCGCTGATCAGCAAGCACCTGGGAAACCCCCCCGGAATCGTCGAGATGCTCCGCCGCCGCTGCTATGAAGCAGCAGCCCGCATACCAGTCCTGAGCAGCTGCAGCCGCCGCAAGGTCGAAGACCGCTCTGATCAGCAGTCCCCCATGGACCCCTCCCCGCTCGAGGGAATCGATCTCCCGCTCAGAGCGCTCAGCCTGGCGTTCTAGATACGCACGCACGAGATCTTCTTTCGATGAGAAGTGCGCATACAAGGTGGCTTTGGCGACCCCGGCCTCCGAGATCACCCTGGCTACGCCCACGGCACGGACTCCGTGCTTGGCGAAGAGCCGCGAGGCCGCGTCTAAGATCCTCGTGCGTGCAGAGGGTCCTTCCTGTGGTGAATGGTCTGGCATCGTCATGGGTTTGACGATACCAGACCGACCGGTCTACCATCAAAATCAGGCAGACCGGTCGGTCTGGTTGTTTGACTGAGAGTGAAGGAAATCCACATGGGGGCTGCGGGCAGCACCGAGTTGTGCTTCAACCATCCTTCAAGACTCCACGACCATCGGCTGACCGGGCCACTCTAGCAGCAACATGTCAATGAGGTAGCGGGACCTAACCCCGATGATATGCCGCCCTCCGCTCGCTTGACCACCAACCAAGCATCCAACCGCAGCATCACCCATCACATACAGGAGAGAAATCATGACCGCACCAAAACGCGCCCTAATCGTCATCGACGCCCAGCAGGAATACTTCGAAGGACTCCTCCCCATCCAGCACCCGGACCGCGATACCTCGATTGCCCGCATCGATGACGCGATCCAAGCAGCCAAGCAGGCCGGCATCCCGGTCGTACTTGTGCAACACGAACTGCCCGCCGAGTCCCCAGTCTTCGCCTCCGGGTCGCCAACCTACGACAACCATCTTGCGGTCGCCGCGCACGAAAATCACGCAACACATCGCGTGCACAAAAAATTCTCCAGCATCTTTGCCAACACCGACCTCGCGGCATGGCTGCGCGAGCAGTCCGTCGATACCATCACACTGATCGGGTACATGACCAACAACTGCGTGGTCGCATCAGCGGCCGCAGCCGAGCCACTCGACTTCGCGGTCGAGGTCCTCTCCGACGCAACTGGAGCTATCGACCTGGCAAATGAGGCCGGACGAGCCTCCGCACAGCAGGTTCACGAAACACTCATGGCTCTGCTGCACTCGAACTGGGCCTCCGTCACAGATACAGGAATCTGGACCACAGCCCTGCAAACCGACCAGGCTCTAGCCAAAAGCGATCTCGTCACATCCGCAACACAAGGCCGTACCAACGCCTGACGAGGAACTCCCAGTAACAAGTTGCAGCGTCGCCCGGCATTCGAAGAGCGCCGGGACCATACTAGCCCTCTGCAAAATCGCTTTTCCAATCAATCATCTTTCCCAGATATTGACAATCACCCCAAAAGAAACAAGGAGAAATAATCATGGCAGGACACGCACCAATCCCCGAACTCGTCGCTCAACGCACCTCATCCGGAATCTACACCGTTCGCAATAGCGCCGGTGCCGAGCTGCGCATAGGGGCTCCCGGTGCCGCCGGCGCGTTCTCACCCGTCGAGCTGCTGCAGGCTGCGCTAGCTGGCTGCGCGTCCCTTTCCGCCGAAGCTCAACTGGTAAGCAAGCTCGGCGATGAGTTCGAGGCCCTCACGACCGTCAATGCAGTTTACGACTCAGAGCAGAACCGCCTGGAGAAGCTTGTCACGAGAATCGCAGTGGACTCATCGGAGCTCGATCAAAGCGACCATGACAGGCTGGTCTCAAGCACGATGCGGATCATCGACAAGCTGTGCACCGTGAAGCGATCGCTCAATGCCGGCATCGAAGCCACCACTGAACTTGCACGCCAGGAGTTCGGCAACTGACCATCTCTGAGCCGCCTTCGCTCTAAGCGAGCGTTGGCAGACGTGCCCTAGACACGTACTAGGTAGCGACAGAGCAGCCCCGCGACTCATGGTCGCGGGGCTGCTCTGTCGAAGATAGTGCGTGCTCAGCCACGGCCCCAGAATGCGTCCTCCGCAGCTCCGTCCTCGGAGAACAGGTGTACAGCGACGATCTTGCCGTCGCGGACGGTCAGCAGATCCACGCCTGCCATGTCCATCGATGCGGCGGGTCGGGCACCGGTGAAGCGGACTGGAACAGCAACAAATTCGCCGTTGACCATCGCGGGACCTGTCACGGCAAGCTGGAAGCTGCCTTCACTGGTCTCCATCATCCCACCGAGCAGTGCGCCGACTCCCTCAACGCCGATGTGCTCCCCGGAGAACTGGTTGGCTCCCGGCTGATGCCACACGACCTCGGGGCTCAGCTGGGCCATCGCGGTGGGAACGTCACCTCTACCCAAAGCGTCAAAGTACGCGGCCGCAACATCAGCTGGTTCGGTCTGGTTCTGGGTCATGGGATGTCTCCTTCAATCGTGCGGTATATGGATACACTGATAGTAACGATCAGTAACCCGTTACCTCAACGTAACCATAGAAGAGAGGGCATCATGGGTGAACAGCCGCCATGGAACGTGATGATAGCATCGTGCCCGTCGCGCACGTCGCTGGCCCGGATAGCTAATAAATGGACCGCGATGACGGTGATTGCACTCAGCAAGGGTCGTCTGCGCTTCGGGGAGATCCGCAAGGCCGTGGACGGGATCAGCGGGAAAGTTCTGGCCGATACTCTGCGCGACCTAGAGCGCGACGGGATTGTCTCGCGGACCGCGTATGACCAGATGCCCCCACGCGTGGAGTACGAGCTCACCGACCTCGGGCAGACGCTGAAGCAGCCGCTCGCGGCGCTCGGCCGATGGGCCGAGACGCACATGGCCGAGGTAGAGACCGCCCGCACTTCCTACGACGAGAAGTTGGCGGCCGCCGATATCGCGATGAGATGACACTGAGTGCTGAATATGCCTGCTGCCGAGTAATCGATCCGGTCGGCCACTAATCCAGTGCTTTTGAACTCTTGGGCACGAACGACAGAGGTCCTCGGAAAATCCCTCCGAGGGCCTCTGCGGCAATATGGAGTTTGGGACTATTCGTCCAGGAATGCAGATAGTCGTTCCTCGAAAGCTTCCTTGGACATCGCTCCAACGAAAGACCCCGCAGATTGGCCATTGTCAAAGATTCTGAACGCCGGGATAGATGAGACGGAGTATTGCTGAGCCAGTTGTGGGTTATCATCGACGTTGATCTTGACGAATTTGATCTTTCCGGCATTCTCCTGAGCCAATGTGTCCAGAATTGGACCTACTGCTCGGCATGGTGGGCACCATGGTGCCCAGAAGTCTACGAGGACTGGGATATTGCTTTGGAGGACTTCAGCCTGGAATGTGGACGCGGTTGCAGATTGAACTGACATGATTCTTCTTTCTGTGATGTGCAAACTTTGGCTATGGGGAGATCCTGACTCAACTGCTGTCTATGATCTAAGCGGGGCTTTCGGTAAGGAAAATCTGACGGTAATTGGCAGGCTTCTTTTTGTTATCGAAGTAGCGTGGGCCCTAGGACCGATAGCACTCTTGCGCAATTTGAAATGGTTCTCGACCGATACGTATGCGGCCCCATCTGCAGCTGAAGACAACCGTGGAAAGGCCAAACACGCGCTATATCGTATTTGAGTTTCTCATCAGTCATATCGGAATTTTCGCGATGCAGCACTTATGCTCTGCTGACTGACGGTTCAGGCTGGTCTATCGCACGCCAAACATCACTAAAACTCGTTTGACTTGCTGACGCCAGTTAGGACAGAACAACAAATGATGTCCCAGATAGGAGTAGCCAAACGGCGGATGCAGCGCTCGACAACGGCTGCTTGCGATGCGTAGCCCGCCCATCTTGCTGAGATTTTATGGCTCATGTGTCGAAGCGGTATCCGGCGTTCCGAAAGATAAACTCAAACCCGCCTAACTCTTAGCCATAAGGATGGTTCTTCAGCTGCTCCGCATGTCGATCTTGGTTTTGGATGAATTAGTCCGGCTCAAAGAATCCCAGGACTTGATTCCCCGATCATTAAGGCCTGGGTTGGCCTGCTAGAGGGCAGGAACATATTCTGCAGAGATCCTTAAATTAGATCGCCTGCGAACTATCAGATCAGGTGGAATAATCTTACAGAGCCGAATAGAGAAGTCGGCGAATGTCTGACTGGCCGAATTCAGAATTGATCATTTTGAACTTTTCAGACAGCTCAGTTGCCTCTTGTTGCATCCAACGAACGAGTTGCGATCTACGGGGTTCTTCCAATCGGGCATCAATGGCCTCCAACGAAATGGCCGCGACGGCTGCCCCGTCTGCCCCAAGGACTGGTACGCCGATGCCACCGGCACCATCGATCCATATTCTCGGAGCGGTTGAGTAGCCCAGTTGTTGAGACTGTTCAATAAGGAAGGGCAGCTTCGCAAAATCCTGGTTTTGACTCAATCCGTCCTCCTTAGAAGCGCTCAAGATCAATTCTTCGATGAGGTCCTGTGGTTGCCCGGTCAGCAGTGCGAGACTACCGCCACAGGTCCCCAGCGACCGATAGTCACCTACGCGGATGAGTGTAGTTTTAATCGGGTAATCACCTACGTGACGGTCGATGCACAACGCTTTGTCGCCGATTCGAACAACAAGATACAGTGTGTCACCAGTTAGTTCCGCGAGGCGTTCCAAATGGGGTGCTGCCAAATCGACGATGCCATGACGATTAGCAGCCTTGAACCCGATCGGAACAAGGGGAAGCCCGAGATAGTAGACGGACTCATCCTCCGACTGCTCAAGCCAACCCAAATTGACCAGCGTGCCGAGAATCCGATGTGTCGTGGTTTTTGACAGTTCCGAGTCGTTGACGATGGTAGTAAAACGGCATCCATCTACCCCAGCATCGGCAACAACCTGGATAATCCGGGTTGCGCGCTCCACGCTACGGACGCTCTCAGACTGGTTTTCTCCCACTTACTGCCTACTCTCATTGGCTACACATGGCTAACGAACAGAATACCCCGATGAAAGAGATACCTTTAGCCTACTTCGATCCTGATCCCTAGGCTCGCGCAACGTACGACAAGCCAGCCATCGGCTCGGTTCCATCCAAAAAAGAAGGACGATGTCCGAACCGACGGCAGCGTTGATAACGCCCTACTTTACGAAGATTGAGAGCAGCCCGTGTGTTTTTGCTCGAAGACCGAGTGCCTGTTCAATTTTTGAAGCAGGTCACCACTTCAATCCCAGCACTCCTGCTAGAACCCTAAAGTAGGGTGGTGACGACATCCACCGGACGAGCCAACGTGTCACGAATGGGCGATCGACGTTCGACAACCGCGACGAGTTCAGCCAGCTGTTCGCGGCTTGCCTCCGGAGCATCAATGTCAACATTGATGCGGATCTGGCTTGCTCCAGGGTGCTCTTCGGGAGCAATTTCCAAGAATGATGCTACATCAAAGTCACCTTCCACCTGCACGTTGAAAGCACGAAGGGTGATTCCAGCGTCAGCCGCTTTCATGGCGAGGCTTGCCGTGTAGCACGCAGCAAGTGCTTGCAGGACGTATTCAGACGGAGAAACATCCGTGTCATTGCCCAAGAGTGCCGGCGGCTCGTCACTCTTCATGCTGAACTTGTTAACCCGTGATTCATCGCGGACACCTGCCTGCGTAAGAGCTCCGGTGCCGGATTCCAGGCTCACACCGCCGGCCCATGTGCCTTGAACTTCAAACGTGAACTTTCCAAGATTTCGATCGGCCTCAACTGCTTTGGTGGTCTGTCGCAGGACATCGACATCGATTCCTTTGTTGATATCTGACTGAGTTTCTACGAGGTCCATTTTCGCTCCCTAGGTTATTTGTGATCCGAGTACATGACTAAATGACATGGCGATAACTTGTACCCGGATACGAACCAGTAAACATGAAAACCATCCCCAGATCAACATGCAAGTTCCATTCGTGAGTATTTAGTGATCAAAAATGGAACTTGATAGTCGCTCGACTACGTATTTTTGCTCATATCAAGAAATATATGGGTAAGTTATGGTTCTAAGTTCCGCTTTAGTGTAATCTTCCATTTATTCGGAAGTGACTCCCGTCACCTCTATTGTTGGCTTGAGTGTTCCATCTCGAGTATGCAGCCAGCATGAACGGTCGCATCTTTACGGGCTGGCCAAGAACTTAGGTAAATACATGAACAAAAATTAGCTCGAAAGTCTCGCTAAAGGACTCGAAGCAAGGATCTCTGGAAATGACCCTAAACGACGGCTTGCCGCTGAAACTATGGGAACGGGATATCTCGTGATTTCTTAACCGAGGGTAGGGCGAGCAAGTTGGCTGACAGCCCAGAGTCTGTTCCAGTTGCAGAAGGGAACCTAGCCTCTTTCAGACCCTTCTGATCTGAGTCTTGTCCCGAGCATGGACAGCTTATGCATGCCATGTTGAGTACCGATGTCCTGGCCCAACGAGGCGACAACCCGCGTACATCACAAAATGCCCTAAGAATAAACAAACCAACGAATATGAACTAACTTGAGGTGACCCCAAGATGCAAACTCCTTTGAACACACTCGGTTCAGCAGCAAACCTAGTCCGCCAAGATGAAAACCCATCAAATCCGCTGGAAGAACTCAATCTGGCACAGCTGCGAAAACGAACGAGCATGAAATGGGCAGCACATCCGGAAAACGTTCTACCCCTATGGGTTGCCGAAATGGACGTCAACCTAGCTCCTCCCATTGCCGAATGCTTAAAAAAGACGGTTGACTCGGGCGATACTGGATACCCAGCGGGAACGCAATTGGCCGAAGCAGTGAAGTGCTTCGCCTCTGAGCGTTGGGGCTGGAATGGATTAGCTGTGGAACGCACCGCGATTGTTCCAGACGTGATGATGGGCATTGTCGAAGTGTTGCGACTGATCACCGACCGAGGCGACAACGTCGTAGTCAGTCCACCGGTCTATGCCCCTTTCTATGCCTTCGTCAGCCACGATGGCAGAAATATCATCGAGGCTCCCTTGGGAGGCGACCTGCGCATATCCATGGAAAATCTGGATAAGGCCTTTGCCCAAGCCACTGCCGGAGGTAAACGAGCCGCATACCTTATGAGCAACCCACACAACCCCACCGGCACAGTACACACTGCAGCCGAACTTACTGCCGTGGCCCAGTTGGCACGCGCTCACGGGGTTCGCGTCATTTCCGACGAAATCCACGCACCACTGATCTTGGCAGGTGCCACTTTCACGCCCTACCTCAGCGTCCCGGGCTCGGAAAATGCCTTCGCTTTGACTTCTGCGTCCAAAGCCTGGAATCTTGCCGGACTCAAAGCGGCGCTGGCCTATGCCGGTGAAGAAGCCGCAGAAGATCTAGCGCGTATGCCCGAAGAAGTCAGCCACGGACCAAGTCATCTAGGGATCATAGCCCACACTGTCGCTTTCAACCAAGGCAGACCATGGCTGGACTCACTGCTCCAAGGCCTTGATGATAACCGTGCATTACTGGGCAAAATTTTGGCCGAGCATATGCCACAGGTGGGCTACAAAGCCCCTGAGGGAACGTACTTGGCGTGGCTGGACTTCAGCGACATGGGAATTACGGAAGAAGCCCAAGATGGGAAGCTAGCCACCGTCGCCGAACTATCCGGGCCGGCTCAGTTCTTCATCGACCACGCCCAAGTAGCTCTGAGCTCCGGCCACGTCTTCGGAAGCGGCGGATCAGGCCACGCAAGACTCAACTTCGCAACGTCCAAGTCGATTCTCAAAGATGGACTACTACGCATGGCCAGTTCTTTGAAAGCCCTCCATTAGAGATCAGTCCATGGCCACAAAATGTGCATTCTCAAGATGAGATAGCAACCGACAATGTTCCAGTTCCGCGTTCCCCAAAGAATCCACGGCTTCCCGCAAAGGATTCACTGACTTGACGATCGAAGAAGACGGCTACTAGGTGCCGGAACCCACATCTCATTGGATTCGCAGATAAACGGTCTATCTGACCAGTGAAGTGTCCAAGAAAGGATCACATGAAAACCTCTAAAACCTCGCGGGATAGCCTAGCAGGAACGGCGAAGACCGACTCGGTCATCGAGCTAGAAGACAACGGCTATCAAAAGAACCTTACGGGACGGCAGATCAATATGATTGCCATCGGAGGTTCGATCGGCACTGGTCTCTTCCTTGGAGCCGGAGAACGATTAGAATCTGCAGGACCATCGCTGGTCTTCTCTTACGCTATTTGTGGCATCTTTGCATTCTTCATCTTGCGCGCGCTTGGCGAGCTTATTTTGCATCGGCCCACTTCTGGTTCATTTGTATCGTATGCGCGTGAATTTTTCGGAGAGAAGGCCGCCTTCGTCTCGGGATGGTTCTATTGGATCGTTTGGGCGGCAACCACAATTGTCGACATCACTGCGGCGGCAATCTACATGAATTTCTTCGGAAACTACGTGTCTTGGATAGCAGATGTCCCGCAGTGGCTATGGGCATTGCTCGCACTCATCCTGGTTCTGTCGCTTAATCTAGTTTCAGTCAAGGTCTTCGGCGAGCTCGAATTCTGGTTCGCCTTGATCAAGGTAGCTGCACTGGTGGCGTTTATGCTGGTGGGAATCTACTTCGTAGTATTTGGAACCCCTATCGATGGCCACGAAGTTGGTCTGGGAATGATTGCACAAAACGGTGGTCTCTTCCCCAATGGTCTACTGCCGATGATCATGCTGATGCAAGGAGTTGTATTCGCCTTCGCCTCGATCGAAATGGTCGGCACCGCAGCAGGAGAAACAAAACACCCTGAAAAGATCATGCCCAAAGCAATTAATTCGGTAATTTTCCGCATCGCAGTGTTCTACGTGGGATCCGTCGGACTACTTGCTCTGCTGCTGCCGTACACCTATTACAAAGCTGGAGAAAGCCCATTCGTGACGTTCTTCTCTGCAATCGGAATTAATGGCATCGATGTCGTGATGAACTTTGTTGTGCTCACTGCGGCCCTCTCCTCACTAAACGCTGGTTTGTACACGACAGGCCGGACTCTACGATCTATGGCTCTGGCCGGATCTGCACCACGCATGGCCCGCAAGATGACTCGCAGGGGCGTTCCGGTCGGAGGAATCGCTATCACCGCATTTGTGGCATTGCTTGGAGTCCCGTTGAACTACTTGATGCCGGGAGACGTGTTCGAAATAGTGCTGAGCGTCGCTGCAGTGGGCATTATCGTCGCGTGGGCAACCATCATCGCTTGCCAGCTCAAATTGCAGCGCTTATCGCGCCAAGGCAGTCTAGTCCGCCCGTCGTTTCGCCTGATTGGTGCTCCCTACACCGGGTATGCAACATTGTTGTTCCTTGGCGTCGTGCTGGTAATGGTGTTTGTGGAGTCCCCAGCTACCTTGGTCGTAACTGCTGTGTGCTCCACAATGATTTGCATCGGATGGTTTGGTTGCCGCGGGCGAATCCGATCAATTGCACAAGCAGGGTACAGCCGAGTAAAGAATTAGGGGACTTCGATAGAACACTCGGATAATAACAATTTGCCATAGCCGGCCTTCTTCAATGTGAAAACCCGAAGCATCCGGAGATCTTTGCCGGCGCTAATGATGTACTTCATGGCAAATTCGAACGCTGCGAGAGATCTGCGGCAAGAGAAAGCGACGTTCTGACAGTGCATCGGCATTAGACCGCAGTGCAGCTTTCGTTTTGTCGAATTCTAGATAGCGGAGTAACACCTGAAGGTTAGGCGTCAAATAATGGTTCATGCCAGAAAGCTCGGTGGGTATATCCCCACCGAGCTTTCTTGCATTAGCGTCCGTTGAGCAGTCAGCATAGCCTTTCATATTCTTCGAGACGACGTTTGTCCTGATGGACTTGGCAAGGCCCCGCTCAAATCAACTTACAGGTTTTACTTGCGCCCCGAATTGGTCACGCTACGAATGATTGTCCTTCAATTTGCAACTAGAAGGAAAAGTAGTTGGCGATCCCGATCATCAGGGGGATCGTTCCGAGCGCACAAATGGTCTGTGCACCAGTAATTGCCGCGATAAGGCGCGTGTCACCACCCATGCGGGCTGCCAGAACATTGGCGCTCGGGGCAGTTGGCACTGCGCAGATCAAGACGATGGCGGACAAGCTGGTCCCCGTCATCCCAAGGGGGATTGCGATCGCCATTGCTGCCACTGGAAGGATAGCCAGCTTCAGGATTGTTGCGATGCCAATATCGAGCACATCGCGCCAGCGGAAATTAAAGCTCAGTGCTGCTCCGGCAATGAGTGTTCCGCACACCAGCGCTGGAGCGGCGAGCATGTTGAGCGTGGATCCCAGAAATCCCGGCAAGGGTATAGACAGGGTATTAATCAATAATCCACCCGCACACGAAAGAATTAGTGGATTGAACATCAGTTCCTGCCATAGCCGGAGCTTACCGCCGTAGCGCTGCTTTGCCCCATAGACGGAAAGTGCGCTGACGCAGATGATGTTCACCAAGGGAACAACGACCGCACAAGCAAGTGCAAAGCTGGCAATACCGGCAGACCCATGAAGCGCAGACACGAAAATCAGACCGATATAGGTGTTGATGCGGATTGAACCTTGCACAAGAGAAGTTAATTGCGGACCGTTTGCGCGAACAAGCTTACCCAATCCTAAAGCGAGCCCGGCTACCGCTAGAACCGGTATCAGCAGACTGAATAGCAATGGCCCCGGCTCGATGATGGAAAGATCGGCGCTCCCGATGCTAGTAACAAACAAGGCCGGTGTAAAAATCCAGTAGCTCATCCACGACAAACCCTCCCAGAATCCTCCCTTGTCAGGGAGGTATCTGTGCAGAAATATCCCTGCGATGAGGATTAGTAGAATAGGAAAAATTGCGGCGCTCACGACATTCACACCCTTGACTATGGTGCAATGGGTTAGTGCATTTCAACCATGACAATATGACTGGTTCGCTCCTTGCCGCCGACTTGGTGACTTTACTGGGCCGCGGATGGGACATTCAGCATCTGCGAGAGCTCTTGTCCAATCATGAGATTCGTCAGATCACACTCACCACGGAAAAATCCCAGCAAATACTTGCGTGGGCAACGCTTCTCGAGCCAGCCTTCACCGCTGAGAGCGTAGATGCGCGCCTGGAGTCGATCAATATCTTGCTAGCGAAAGGTGCAACAAAGACCTATGTGACAGCCCACGATGGGTTGCGACCCCATCTCCATTTTGCTTCCGAGGATCAAGATCTCGTGGCGCGAGTCAAAGCCGTCACCGCGGGAGGTCTGGCAATTTTCACCGTGGAGTCCGGAGGCCAAAGGCTAGGTACCTGCCAGAGACAGGGTTGCACCGTTGCTTACGTCGATACCAGCCGCAATGGGTTACGCACCTATTGCTCCGCTCGCTGCGGAAACCGAGATGCCGTCGATCGCCACCGTTCCAGCTCCAGAAGAGATTCTCAACATTAAGTATGCCGAGCTCAAAACCGGATAGTTTCAGCTTGGCTAATTAAGCAAACCATCGTTCTATATGGTCTCGTATAAACGCGAAGCTGCACAAAGCAGCGCGCTCTTCTTCTTTGAGGTTCTCATTTGTGGAAGGCGTAATGACTACACAACGCAGTATGCACTAGACCATTAATGCTAAACAGTGGTAACAACCTAACCTACGGAACAAGGACATCCTCAGATCAGCAAGTATTACCCGATGTTCAACCACTCGCCGCAGCCTCAGATTGAACTGACCGCAGAAAGGATAACTAAGCCGTTAGGCCTTGAGTAGAAAAATTCAAATCATTCCTGCTTCAGGAAGGGCAATTGCCCAGACAACAAAATTCTCTAGACCTCTCCCCCTGTCCAGTAGCACATCTGCCAGAACCGTTAGATTTGAGAGGATGGATAATAGCCCCAGAATCAATAGATTCTGGGGCTATTAGGCACTCCGGGCAACAGGCCGAGGGCACAGTTCAGACACGGTGGTGATTGATTCTTATTCGGGGGCTAGATGTTTAGTTTTAGCCCGTTGCATCCGGCCAACAATCACATCAATTAGGAGAAACGCTGCGAGGCTGATCCCCATGAGCGGCAGGAAAAACCCCACAGCGACAGCCGCACATAGCACCAGCAGAGTTCCCCACCATGGGGCACGGGTCAATCCGCCACGGGAGGGAGTTTTGCCCATGCGTCGTGCAGGATTCTTGATTGGACGGCGTTTCCACCACATTACGTAACCGAGAACCACCATGGTGGTGATCCCGGATGCGAGAAGGAACAGCAGGATCTGATTCAGCACCCCGAACATGGATCCCATATGGATATCGATGCCCCACCGCGAGAGCTTCGCAGCGAGGCTGAAGTCCTTGAAATCGACACGGTCAACCACTTCTAGACTTTGACCGTTAATAGAGGTTGCATCAACTTCAGTTGGGTAGGACCGTTGAATTTCTTGCACCACCCATGCTTTTCCTTCCGCAGCAGGAGGCTTGATCTCAACCAGTCCGGTATTAACGTTCACTTCCTTGGCAATCGAGAGCATGGTGTCGAAAGCTGCCGGATTCACCGACTCACCGATTGGAGCAACGGTGGCCCCGTGGTGATGGGCGTGCTCATCACTGGCACTATCTTCGGCGGCTGATAAATCGGTGGCCACTGCGGGGGTACCCCAGTTTAGTGCGCTACGCAGCTCACTGACGTTCGCTCCGCCGTAGGCCGACCACGTGATACCGGTAGCGGAAAGGAAGAATGCTCCGAGCAGGATCCAGATACCAAGGGATCCGTGCAGGCTTGCCAGCCGACGATAGCCAGTGGCTTTGATGTTGGGTCGGATGAGATCTTTTTTGTGTCTCGTTCTCTTGATCCTCATGATCCACAAACCCAATCCAGCAAGGGCAATGACACCCAACCAGGAGGCTCCCAGTTCGCTGTAAAGTCGTCCCGGTTCACCGAGGTGCAGGTTGCGATGCAATTGGTCAATCCAGGTTCTCAGCGGAAGGGCACCGCTGGTCCCGTAGGCGGTGAGATCACCACGGATTTCCGCGTTAGCAGGGTCAACGAAAATGGCTCTGGTTTCGCTGGCACCAAGATTCTCCTCGGCGTACATCACTCTGGTGGTATCCCCGGGGTTCGGAGCCGGGCGGACGGCCACCAGCGCGTCGCCACCGCCCATATAGGTATTAGCTGTTTCCACTTGGTCAGCTAACGGCAAGTAGGACTGGGCCTCGGGTGCGTGAAGCTCCTTGGAGTAGACCGCTTGTTCGATCTGCGGCGTAATCGCGTACAAAGCACCGCTGACGGCAGACACGAGGATGAACGGGCCGATGAAGATTCCTGCGTAGAAGTGCAGTCGCAGCAGCAGTTGCCCGAACCAGCCTTTGCGGGCAGTCCTCAGCGGGACAGGCGGTGGTTGTGATTCCGGGGTTGTAGTTTCCAAAAGCGTCATGAATGATCCTCGAGGGAATAGCATGAAGAATGCAGGTGGCGGTGGCTAGGACGTGAAAAGTGTTTCACCGATGAAGCCTCCCTCAGCGCATCCGGGAGGGATTAAAAAGACAGCAGAACCGATTGGCGTGGTCCACTGGTTCAGCGCGTCAAGGTCCGCTAAGCGCTGTTGCATCGGGGTAAATTGCTTAGCCACGCTCTTTTGATAGGACACAAAGATCAATCCCGAATTGGAGATGTCGCTCCCGCTGGGTACGTCGTCGTAATTGTATCCGCGGCGGAAGATCCGTTCGCTGGTGTTCCCCGAGCGGGCTCGTCGAATGTGTGCGTGGGCCGGTATGACCGTGAATCCGAGGGCGTTGGTTGCCTCGAAGTCAGGTTCATCGTGTTCCTGGACGCCAGTGGTTGGCGCCCCGTTAGCCAAGGTACGTCCGACGCTGAATTCCCGACCGGAGCGATCCACCTCGTCCCATGTATCAACGTCCATGCGGATACGTCGAATCACCATGGTGGTGCTCCCATCCGCGTTCCACACCAGAGTATTGAAGTCCTCAGTATCCGGTGAGGGGTTGGCGGTTCCATCGACTTGCCCGAACAGATTGCGCATCGTGGTGCCGCTTGCTTCGGATCCCCGGGACCGGCGGAACCCGGTTTGCACCCATTTCACTGAGGCAAACCGGCGGGCATCCTTGAGCAGCATCCGCTGGGCATGGGCAACGGTCAGAGGATCATCGGAAGCGATATGCAACAACAGGTCCCCATCATTCCAACGCTCGTCTAGCTGATCGATGGCGAACTTCGGTAGCGGTTGGATCTCTGCGGCCGAAGATCCGGCAAGTTCTACGATTTTAGGACCGAATCCGAAGGTCACGGTCAATCGTGCGGGAATCACGCCTAGTTCCGGCTCTGTGTCCGCGAGAGCCGGCTGGCCTTGGGTCAGTCTTGCCGCGTCGTCAGTGAGCAAGCGCAGCAGGCGGCCCAGGGACGCACGGTCAAGAGCATGCCGCAGGCTCAATGCGATGTAGGTGGCATGGGCTTGCGGTTCCGTAGTGATGCCTGCCTGATGGGCACCGTAGAAGGGAATCGTGGTGTGGCCGTGCGGTGGCTCCGAAGCACCAGCCGGCGCAGCAGTGCTGGTCAGCGAGTCGATGCCGAGGGCAGCGATAGCCCCTAGGCTCGCGGCGGCACCACCGAATAATACTCCTCGCCGGCTAGGGCGTGTCGTAGTGGACGTCTTTGTGTGTGGCATTAGTGATCGTGAGCGCCTTCCGAATCCGAGTCATCCATTTTCATATCGCCATGGTTCATACCCTCGTGATCGGAGCCTTCATAGTTCTCATTTGCTCCTGCGAAGTCCTTCACTGGCGCAATGAGATCGAAAGTGGTGTCATCGGAGAATGCTAGGGTCATAGCCACCTCGCTGCCTGGTCGCAGCGGTGCAGTGAGGTCCATGAGCATGATGTGGTTTCCTCCTGGCTCCAGGTGCAATTCTCCGTGCGCGGGGATGATGAAACCACCCGATTTTTCGCGCATCATCATGGCCCCGGACTCGTTAGCCACTGTTTCGTGCAGTTCCAATTCAGTGGAGGCGTCGCTGGTCACGGCGGTGACAGTCACGTCCTGATCGCTGGTGTTTTCGATGGTACCGAACCCTGCGGACATTCCTTCGTCGGCAGCTTTCACCCAGGGATCGGTCATCGTGATGGAGTAGCCAGCGGGAGTGGAGCTGCTGTTTTCAACGGGGTCGGCAGCGCAACCTGCCATGGCAACCAAAGTGGCGGCGGAGAGGGCAACGGTACGTAGGGCAAAAGAGGTTTTCATATTAATTCCTAAGAAAAGGTGGGAAGCACCAGCAAGGTGCCTCGAAGCTGTGGTGCTGTGCAGTGGAAATCCAGCGAGAGGCCCTCAAATGGTTAGAACCTTTGGCGCTGGGCACAACACGGTATAAGAATGCCCTCATGAAAATGGGAGCGTGAAAATTCGATGCAAAAGTCCTTAGCAGACGACCAACGTCTGATCCATAAAAACTAGTGTCCCCGGCTCAATTCGCTGACATCTAGAGACCTAGTCTCTACGACCTACGGGCGCGTTCGGGCTTGCCAAGAATCGAGAGCACGCCAGTAATCCAGTGGTGGGCATAGAGAATATATCTGCCAGCTCACTGGACAAGAGAGAGCCTAAAAGATGCCGGACTATTCGGCCCAGGACCGGATTACACCGTAATTTGCGCCGGCGGGCCTCTGCGAACGACAGACGTTGCATACACGGCTACCACACAGGCCGAGATTTCGCGCGATTCGGCAGGAACTGCCTGAGGGAGAACCGGCTGATAGACAAATCTAACGAGCTGCCATAGCAGTTTCCAGGTGAACAAATCCATGATGTCAGAGGCCACGATAAGTACTTGTTCACTGCGGTGCAAGACAAGAACTGTAGCCAGGCCGGCTATAAAGTGAGCCAGGAGCATGGTGTTATCGCCATGGTCCATGCCGCCAACACTTGCTGAAGAGGCTACATCGACAGTCACGGACATCGCATGATGCGAATGTAGAGCTAGCTCCGTGGCGGATATCGAGGAGTGCTCAGCCCCCAATGAGAACAGCAGATGGAAAAGCACCTGGCTGAACCCAACCATGCTAGATAGTCGCCAGAGCGTGAACCGTTTTCCGCTTAGCAACATGCAGATGAGGACCGAAAGAGATAAAGGTAGTGCAATGTTCAGGATGTCCGGAACAGCTCCACCAGCGAGCACGTGCGAGGCCAGAGAAACAAACGTCGCGAAGAAAGCGGCGGCGGTGCCTCTGAGAGCACGTGTTGAGCCGGAAGATTTTTGCACGCTTCCAAGTATTCCAGACCGTTTGCTGCATTTCTACTTATCGTAAAACTATTCCGCTGATGATACCCTATCCTAGTGCAAGGCGAACAGATGGCTGTCACATATAGCAGATTGCCCCAAGGCCTTCAGTGGCAATTTCCGACAGCCGAAAGCCCGTTGGATTTCCGATTCGAAATTTTATCGCGGAACCTCGTGCCCTCAATTGCGTACCAGTAACACACTCATCCCTGAGTGCTGATGTGTATACGCTCATCGGACATGTCATTTAACGCGCCAAATGCAAATTAGAACCCCCAACGAGTGGCAATTTCTAGTGCTTCTACCTTTGAATTAACACTAATCTTGCGGTGCAAGGAACTGATCTGGGATTTAACGTGTTAAGCGAGACAAAAGCTGTTCTGCGATTCGACCGCGCTAAAGCTCAGTATGCAGATCTGCCAGCACATTGATTTCGCAGTCAATTCAGTACAAAACTGCTCGTAACCCTGCCGGTGTGGCGTAAATCGTCTATCTGACCAGCAGTCTAGACGCAAATTTCAGCAACTTTTCCAATTCCATGGACCTGTAGAGCAGTCAATGGCGATCTCCTACGGGGTATCCGTTAATACTAGGCCAGTGAAAGGAAAAGCTTTTCCAGCTCTTCGATGGTCAAGCCGTCTTCTGCTTCGGCGGTCTTCTCCGGATCCACCAGGCAGTGTTGCAGAGCCGAGGACACAATGGCGAATCCGGCTCGATCCAGCGCGGTGGACACGGCAGACAGCTGGGTGACCACATCGCGACACTTACCGTCGCTCTCAACAGAGTTGATGACGGCATCGAGTTGGCCGCGGGCCCGCTTCAAGCGGTTCAGGATTCGCTTGCGTGTGGCATCGTCTGCGTTGCGCATGATGTGCTCCATTTCGAAAAGACCGTGGGGCGGGCCCCGGGGGTTAAGACTGGGAATTCGGTGCGGCAGCCATTTCGGCGTGCACGGCGTCCATATCCAGGTTCCTCAGCGAGGTGATCAGTTCCTCCAGACCGCGGGAGTCCAGTGCGCCAGGCTGGGAGTAAACCAGCACACCGTCCTTGAACGCCATCAGTGTTGGAATGGACGTGATCTGGGCGGCGGCCGCCAGGTTCTGCTGCGTTTCGGTGTTGACCTTGCCGAAGGTCACCTCCTCGTGCAGGCCGGCAGCGGTGTCGAATACGGGTGCGAAGTTGCGGCACGGGCCGCACCACGCTGCCCAGAAGTCGACAAGTAGCATGGGGGAGGACTTGATAGTTTCAGCGAAGTTCGTCTCGGTCAATTCTAGCGGTTTCATGGATACTCCTTGGGTAGATGTGAGCTAGTCCGCAGCTGGGGCCAGCGAAGCAGCGGCTTTGCGCCAGGGGCAGGCGGTGGCCAGTGCCGGGATCTTGGTGCAGAGCACCCAGATAAGCGCGGCGACGGCGGCGGCAATGGCGAGGATGAGTCCTGCCGGGTGCGGCAGTTCTTGGGTCAGGACGAAGACGCCCATGACCAAAACGAAGTAGCCGAATCCTCGGCGCAACTTCTTTTCCGGCGCCTTGGAGGTCAGCCGCGCCCCTATCAACGAGCCGATGATCGCCGCTGCCGTAATGAGGATAGTCAGCGGCCAGTTGAGTGAGGTTGAGTTCAGGTGCCCCAGCATTCCGGAGGCCGAGTTCAGCGAGATGACCAGCAGGGACGTGCCTATCGCGTGCTTCATCTGTATGCCTGCCAGCAGCACCAGGGCCGGGACGATGAGGAATCCGCCGCCGGCTCCCACCAGGCCTGTGACCATGCCGACCACCAGACCGACGGGAATGTACAGTATCAGCGAGAGGCCCTTGGCCTCGGCGCCGGTGCCCTTCTTCCGCCCGCGGATCATGTTCCATGCGCTGGCCAGCATGATGATGGCGAAGGCCGCCATCAGCACCGCGCCGGGAATGGCCGCGCTGGCCAGCCCGCCGAGGAACGCGCCGCTCATGCTCGCGGCTGCAAAGACCAGGCCAGGGACCCCGCGGACGTTGCGGGCCCGCGCATGCGGCAGCAGGCTGGCCAGCGAAGTCACGCCCACCACGAACAGTGAGGTGGTGATGGCCTCTTTGGCATCCATGTCCGCGACGTAGGTGAGCAGTGGAACCATCAGGATGGAACCGCCGCCACCCAGCAGACCCAGGGTCAGGCCGACGACGACCGACAGTGCCAGGACCAGAATCACTAATGGCTCCACTGCTGTCTCCTACTTCCCGTTCGGGTTCAGCAGCTGCCCGGCGTTGGGGATCTGGGACAGAGGGTTGGCCTTGCCTTCAGTGCTGACCTTGTTCCACGGCATCTTGGACAACATGCTGGCCATGGCACAGGAGTTGCTGGCCGCCGAGTAGGTCAGGCCCGCTCCGATCACCGCCGACAGGTAACCGAGCTTCGGGTGGATCAGCTTCGAGGCAATGAAGCCCAGCAGCACCAGCGAGCCTGCGGTCATGCGGACTTGGCGGTCCATGGCCCAGCGCTGGGTGCCGCGCACCACGTTGCCGCCGGATTTCTCGTAGGCGGCGATGCCGCCGTCCAGTACGCTGCCGGCTTCGATCTGGATGTCGACCAGCTTCTGCTTTGCCTGGGAGGCGCGGGTGCCGGACTGGCAGACCAGCACGATCTGCTTGCCCAGCTTGCGGGTCACGTCGTGGGCGTGTTCCGCGACCAGATCCAGCGGCAGGTTGTAGGAGCCCGGGATATGCACGGTCTCGAACTCCGCGGGGTGCGCACGTCCAGGACTGCTACGCCGGAATCATCGGAAGCCAGCAGCTTCTTCAGGGTCGCTGCGTCCATGACATCAATAGGGGTGCTCATGCTTGAGGGGTGTCCTTCGTTGGGGGTGGGGTTAGGCGTTGGTCTTGTTCATGGCGGCGTCCCAGCCGGCGTAGCTGCCGGCCAGCTCGATCACGTCGTACCCGGCGTCGCGCAGCGCGCTGGCAACAATCGAGTTGCGCAGGCCGCTCTGGCAGTAGGTGACGATCTTGCCGTCGGTGGGCAGCTCGTCCAGGGTCCACAGCGCGCGGCCGCCGGAGATGTGCTTGGCATTCGGGATGGCACCGGCGTTGAATTCGCCGCGGCCGCGAACATCCAGCAGCAAGGCGTGCTCGAAGTTGGCCAGCTCGGTCGGGTCCACGCTCGGCGGAGTGAATGCCGGCAGGCCATCGAGGGTGGTGGCATAGCCGGAGACTGCGTCGATGCCCACGCGCATCAGGTGGTCGCGCATTTCCTGCGCGGATTCCAGGTTCTCGGCGAAGAGGATCAGCTGGCGCTCGTCGGCTTCCGGGTCGAAGGCCCACGCGCCGAAGTTCGCCATTTTGGAAATGGCCGGGATGGCCAGGGCACCGGCGACGGTGCCTTCGGAGACTGCCACGTGGCCGCGGGTGTCCACGAAGACTGCGTCGTTCGCTGCGGTCTGCTCGATGATCTGCTCCGCGGTGAACTCGACCAGCTCAGGCAGGGTGCCGAGCACCTTGGCCCCGTCGCGGTTCTGGCGCTTCATGCGGGCGAAGTAGGCGTGGGCATCCGGCTGGCCGTCGAGCAATTCGGCAATGAAGCCCTCCTCGTCGGTGTTGGCCAGGTAGCTGCCCCACCAGGCGAAGTTGCGCTCGTAGCCCACGGTGGTGGACGGCACGGCGCCCAGCGCCTTGCCGCAGGCGCTGCCCGAACCGTGGCCCGGGTAGACCTGGATGTGGTCGGGCAGCTCGAGGAAGACATTCTTCAGCGAGGCGAACAGGTCCTTGGCACCGGCGAAGCGGGTGTCCACACCACCGGCCGCCTCGTCCAGCAGGTCAGGGCGGCCCAGGTCGCCGGCGAAGATGAAGTCGCCGGAGAGCATGTAGCCGGGCTGGTCGCTGAACGCGCCGTCGGTGATGAGAAATGACAGGTGCTCCGGGGTGTGGCCCGGGGTGTGGCGCGCGGTCACGGTGATGTTGCCCAGCTTGATGGTGTCCTTGTCCATCAGGCGCTCGGCTTCGAAGTCGCGGATATACAAATTCTCAAATCTTCAGACAGTTACGCCGTCGCCGACCTCACGATGGCAAACGCCGATAGAGAAAAAGGGCGCGCAATGTGGGCAGCCGCGCCAGACTTCGTGGATCTGTCATGGCAACTTCCGCGGGGAGCTACTGGAGCAGTAATCTTCAAGAACAACCTAGAGATTGCATCTGTTGATTCGGATAACTTCCGCGATACAGACGTCGTGCCTGGCGAACTCGCTTCCTACCGTGTCGAAACTGTCGGTAACGATTCTGCGGAGGCCGCTACGTGGGGATTGGAAGTCACAGTACCGGAAGGAAGCGGAAGCCAATCCAGCATCTCTTCCGCTGCTTCTGACATTTCGGTTGCTGCTGCCGCTCGTACTACGTCTGCAGTAAGGCATCAGACATTTATCCCTATGGCGAAGGTTAATGCACCACCAGCAGGCTGCGGACAGTACAGTGGCTCAAAGTTCGAGTTCGATGGAAATAATCGCTCATGGAATCCCACCGGAAGCTATAAAACCCGCGTAACAGCCGGGATCGACTGGACACAAAATGGAAAACTGACATCAGCCACAAAGGGTGTTTCTTCGACCAAGGTTTACAACAAATCGACAAAGAAGCTATTAGCAACTAAAACAGCGAGCTCAGCAAACATCTCCGTCTCCCGCCTTTCACTGAGCAACAGCAAAGAAGTCGATCTTCGATTTAGGGTACATGCAGGAAATCCTTTCTGCACTGGTGTACCCAATGCAATTGAAGCCGCATTCACCATGACCGTGACACGAGCAGGCAGCTGGTCCATCATCTCCGGTGAACACCGACAGATGCCAAACCATGAAATCGCCATTCATGGAGGCAACGGAGCCTTCCGGAACATCTACACTCGTGCATATAAAGATGCCACCTGCCTGGTCCGATTTGTCTGCCCAGTGGTCAAGCTTGCAGGATACCGTGGAGGGTACTAATTTACGATGAAAACTTCCCAATCGATACTGAAGGTACCGATTTACGCAGTACTACTAGGCCTTCTCCTAATAGTTCCAATCCTTCCTTCTTACATCGCATCAGCTGGACTCGTGAACGAAGCAATTCACAACAAACTCACCTTTGTCGATCAAACGCTTCTCGATCCCTGGCGCTGGGTTGGTTCACTCCTGGTATTAGCTCTTGTCCTAGGCGGCACACACATACGGACCATGCCACCCCTCAAATGGGCAATCTTCTTCTGCGTTGCCATGATTGCCTACTCGACACCCATCCTGATCTCAGCAGGCAACTGGACTGGATACCCGCCTGCCGAAGTATTGAATTGGATTATGGTCTTTGCAGTGTCCGATATCGCAACCCTGCATGGACCTCTCGCAGGATTACTCTCCATAGGCGCACTCGGAATACTCAGAAGAATAAAATCTCCCCAAACAAAACCGGACCATACTTCAACAGATAACGGGTTCTCCCACAGTGCCCGGTACCACTAACCTTGCAGAAATTTCTACTGAAATAACGCATAGGCATACACACAGCTAAATAAAGAAAGTTCGTTCACATCACACTAATTGCGAAGTGAACGAACTTTCTATTTCTCCAACCCCAGGAACCAACGACACCACGCAACGCACTATGACACAAACACACTCACCACCAAGATCCACATAATTTAGTAAAATACAATTTGCTACAATTCAAGGTGTCAGATCAACCTCACCCAAGGACACCACCAATGCGCGGACTCACCCTCGAACAAGCAGCCGACAAAGCAGGCATCAAACCCGCCTACTTCCGCTACCTCATGTCCCAACTCAACGGCACCAACCTCGACCTACGCACCCCACCAGAACCAGGCGAACGCGCTCGCCGGTATAGTCCGCAGAAGCTTGCAGCCTGGATAAAGAACGGGAAGCCGCTTCCAGCGTCTGAACGGACTTCCGCTCCAGAAGATACCGATGCGCAGACGCACGTGACCGGTATAGCAGTCAGGACTACCAATGGCAATGGATGGACTGTTTCCGTTGAAGATCCGTCCATCCTGGTAGAGGCCAACACCTTACAGCGGGCTTGGTCTTTGAGTCGCATGAAAGCTGCGGAAAAACTAGGGATCGAGCTGGAGGAACTGGTTGTCGACGTCACCGTTGAATTCCCCGCGGAACAAGCTGCTCACTTCGAGACAGGGCGCCAGCTTGCAGCCGAGGCAGAAGCTACACGCTTGAAGGCGGAGCAGCATCGGTTGGAAGGGATTCGGGGCTTGGTCAAGGCCGGTTGGAGAAACAATGAGATCGCTGCTGCGATGGGAATGACTCCCCAACGCATTCAGCAATTGCTGGCAGGTAAATAGTCGGGGACATACCAGTTTGGCCTGTCTGCAAGGCTTTTAGCCTGTTACAATTTATATGAAAGCGCCCCGTTCGCGAGGCTTCCCTTTACGGTGAAGCTGCGAGGAATGATCTGACAATCGACCTCTTCTCCGGGGCGCTTTTCTCTTGCCTAAAACTAGCTGGATAGGGCTAGCCGAACGTCGTCGGGTCAACGTCTCTGAGAACCCGCGTATTCAATTTGATGGCACCTTCAGGTACCTGGTTATCGGCTTGCTCTTTGGCAAGATAGTAGTCTGGTCCACTCACGGTGATCCGGTCGACCACATCACCGAGTTCATACGTCACAATCTCATCCACAGTGCGAATTTTACGCTGGTTCTAGCTAACCTGCGCAGGTCCGGTCGCTTCTGGCCAGCAGGATCCTGAATTCTTCTTCTTTCAGGCTTCCTCCGGATCTCTCATGGGCCGCGAGTAAGTTCTGTTGGCTGGCCCGCCTCAAAGCATCCCAGGCTTGCAGTATTGCTTCGCATTCCGATAGCGATTCGGTCTGCACATGGACTGTGGCGCAATCTATTTCACTCACTCTGGCTAAAGCAGCTGCTTCTTTTTTCGCCACTTGCCATCGTGTGACGCGGGAAATTGCCCACACAATGAGAATCAGGCCTGTCAGCCATGCTGTCCCCGACCAGGCTGAGCGAACTTCAGGACGCGCGCTGGCGCCCGAAACCATTGCTAACAGTGCCGAAACGAGTAATGCAGCTATGAGAGCCAGGCAAAGAAATCCAGTGAGCTTGGAGAAGCTACTCAATGCTTTGTGCCGAAGAAGGAATCCCTTTGAGACTCCTTCGAGAAGATCCGGGTACCACTGTTGATTCCTCCGTGGCAGGAACAGGGTATATCCCCCCCCAGTTCGGTGATGGAGCCATGAGGCCGTTGACCTCTCGTTAGTGCCAAATGTGCCGTTGAGCGAAGTGCTGAAGCTCATGGCGCTAGTCCTCTCCCGCGGTGCTCGATCCGGGTCCCACGCGAGGCGTCTGCTTCTTGATTTTGGTTTCTCGTGGTGCGTGCCGGCGCTTATGGATGCGCCGGCGGTTCACGGTGAGGGACATACCGGCCGCGCTGGTCAGTTTCTTCTTCCGAAGAAAGTTTGGTCGAGGCAACCAAGCGAGGCTTCCGAGGAGTGCCACCGTGAGGATGAGGGTGTGTGCGGAGTCGGTGAGCTGGTTCAGTTCCATGGGACATACCGTCTAGTGGTCCGCTGATGCCAGGGCATTCGCTACTGCGATAGCTGCATCGATCTTGGTGGGGTCGAATCCGTACCAGTGATCGCCTGTATGGGTATCAAAGACGACAGGGGTTTGGATGTAGCCCAGGTCTTTTAGGCGCTGGAGTGCGTGAGGGTCAGCGGTCACGTCGTGGATCTTGAAATCGGCGTTGCGGTTCTCCAGGTAGTTTTTTACTCCGGTGCATGGTCCGCAGTGTGGTTTCGAGAATAGCTCAAGCATGGTCGTCCCCTTCTTTTAGAGGGGACGTACCGTGGATGGCTCTACTCCCCTGCAGCTGGATATTTCATGGCCAGCGTGGTTCCAATGCGTTTGAATCCCATGAGCGCATACAACATCAGGTGCTTGTCAGTATGAGCAACCAACCCCACAGTATGGTTCTGCTGGTATTGATGAGCTAGCCCCTGAATGAGAAGTTCTCCGTCACCAGAAGCCGACTTTTTTCCGCGGGCAATGCAGCTGAGTTCAACACCAGTCGGGCCAAGATCTTTAGCGAGCTTCTTCCGGCTCATTTCCCTTTCAGCACTCCGGCTTCCCTGCCGACGGACTGCGAGGACCGGCACGAAAGCATAGGCCAGTGCTAGGCCCCACCAGATACCGAAGGGATCAAAGAGCGAAGCCACCAAGAAAGGTGAGAATAAAACGATCAGAAGGCCGAGTATGTCGGCTACTCTATGGGCCGCTGATAGCTTGAGGTCATTGACGATCCTTACCGCATGATACTGCTGATAGAGCCGCCCACGAAGCTTCGCTCCGAAGGCAATGGAAAGGTAAACAGGGTAGGTGATCACACGCATCATTCCTGCTCCTGGCTCGTGCCGGGAGAAGGCTGCCGCCATGGTTCCTGCAGCTCCGGGGACATACCACCATGGAGTTTTGGAGATCTCGTTGACGGTACGGGAACGGTCGGTTGCTGGTGAACTCATGAATCCATTCTTTCCGGAATTCGTTGATTGGTAGTGGTTTACCTTGCCGGTCGCCAACGGCTGGCATTTCAGCCATGGGGGGGTCCTGTATGAGCCAGCTTTGCTTGAACTACAGTCGTCGCCTAGTGCTGCGTTTACCGCGAAGCTGCTTGATCAGCATGGGATTATGGGCCAGGGCTTGGTCTGATTCAACGAGGTGGTTGAGCAGTTGGTAGTAGTGCGTTGGCTGCAGGCCCAACTGTTCGGTAATGGCCGCTTCTTTGGCACCCGCGTATTTCCAGTGCTTGGTTTCGAAGTCCAGGATGTTTTGGGATAGCTCGTCTAGTTGCTGTTCTTCATTGTCCATGGTCTCGTCCTTGGGTTAGAGAAGTACTTTAGAAAGCTCGGCAAGGATCGCCAGAGTGGAAAGAACCAGGGCGGCAACCACCATATGGGGAGCTACCGGATAGGAGCTGCGGCCTTGGCGTTTGAGTACCAAACCGTGGATCAGCCCGGTGATTCCGGCCAGGGCGACAGCCCAAATCATGGGGCCGAGGCCTAAGGGAGCTAGGAGCAGGCCGAGTGGCAAGCTGAGCTTGAGGTCCCCCATGCTGGTGGCCTTGCCGAGAAGCAGCAGGCCGTAGAAGCCGACATGTACACCGGTAAGAGCCAGGGCTTGCCCGGCAATAGACCGTCCTTGGGGCACTAAGACGATGACCATGGCTAAGGCCGTCAGGAGCCCTGCGGTCCAAGGCAGAGTGTAGGCATCTGGGACCAGCCGCTGTTTGAGGTCTTTGATGCTGACCAGTGCACCGAAAACCAGCGATAGTGCCATGGCCGGCATTTGGTACAGCAAGATGGTCTGTTGCATCAGTAGTACCAGCAGCAGTGTGCTGGCAACGCTGATGGGAATGCTTACGACCGGGGACATACCATCGCTGGCCTTCATGCGCGCTGCTTCAGCTTTCATGAAGGCCACCGCACCACGGCTGGTGCCTGGGGTTCCGGGGTTAGGCGACATATCCGACCTCTCGCAGCTGGTTGATCAACTCTTGAGTTTCGTCAGCTGGCTCATCGTCATCTCCGTAGGCGCCCAGGTAGTCCTGCAGCTTGTCAGCGATTTCTTGTACCGCGTTGCGGTTCTTGGCGATGTACTCGGCGTTCAACGCATCTCGCCAGGCTTGCTCGTTGGCAGGGTCGACGGTACGTCCCACGGTGGCTCCGAGGCGGGCAATCTTTGGGTTCTTCATGGCCATGGCGCGGCCTACTAGTTCGTGCGCTGCTTCCGTGATCAGTTCAATCATTTCGGTGTGCAGCTCGATGTTCCAGAGGTAGTTCTTCGGGCGGATTCCTTCGAATGGTGCACCGCGGACCAGCTTTAAGGCGGCGATGAGTCGAGGCAGGGAAACGGTATAGACGTTGTTCCCGATGAGTTTGGTGAAAATGGTCCAGTCGCACATCACTCGTTCGTCGAGGCTGTACCGCTCGTTGCGGGCGTGTGGGAAGAGCATGGTGCCATCTTCATCCTGGCCGAGATAGTCACGGGTGAGGTTGGCCAGCTTGTTGCGGTTCTGCGCGCCTTTGGCTCCTGAAGGTTGTGTTCCTGGCCAGAAGGCTTCGTTGTACTGCTCGGTGGTTGCCCCTGGGTTCATGGCCAAATAGGCCAGTAGTGAGATGCAGCGGGCTGCGGTACCTGGTGATTCCTTTCCAGTATTTGGTGAAACCGGCATTTTGCCTCGTGTATTGAGGACATCGACGGTGCCCAGAAGCCGGATCATAGGGGCATCGTCATCAGTGCGCTGTGCAAGCAGTTGCTGAGCTTCGGCATCAAGCGCAGCAACTGGATTGTCCATGACTATTTCGCTGTCGAAGAAGAACACCTCACGGTCCGTGGAAAGAGGACAGTGCATATGCCTCGGTGTCTGACTCCTCCACAAACAAAAGCGTATCGGCCACGGCGGGAAGTTACGGCGCCTGCTCTGCGTAGAGGCGCAATTGATCCAATTTGTCCCCCTCGCTTTCGCGAACGTTCGCAGCCAGCTCTTCGCACTGTTCAACGCTCAAATCAGGATTGATGATCGCCACTTGCAGCACCACCTCGGTGTACCCGGCGTCGTCTTTCAGATCGTATCGATAGGACAACCCGTCCGGATTCTCTGATGTGTGCATGATCAGCAATCGGTTCTCAATCAGGTCGTGGACGCGGTAGGCCCGTTCGTGGCCGGCGACTCTATAGACCAGATTGGTTCCGACTTTTAGTTCTGGGTCATCTGAATGCATGGAACCAATTCCATGGATCCACAAGGGAGCTGCTGCCCAGTCGGTCAGCAATTCCCAGACGCGGTGCACCGGAAGATGAATGAGAACGGTGCTTTCAAAAACACTGAACTGGCTCATACCGGAATCGTTGCACTCTCGCCGGTTAATGGGAATAGCTTTCAGAAGATTTGGGTAGATAAAAACCGGCACCAAGCAATTCTCTGCCTGGCGCCGGTCAAATGCACTACGGGTGTTTACCAGTCTTCTTCGTCGTCTGCCTCAGAAATACCCAACTCCGGTTCCTGCTCAAGGTCGAAGTTGTACCAGGCTTCGGTGAAGTCAGCCATCGCATCCAGTGCGTCCTGCGCATCGCCATCCAAGACTTCCAGGGCCTCAGGGCTGTTCAACACAGCAGTCACGGCAACGAATGGGTGATGCTCAAAGTAATCGGTCGGGGTGGCATCTTCGTTAAACGTCAGATTCTCGCTCTGCGCAAATAGTTCGACGTACTGCGCCACTGCCTCGGGCAGACGGCTCAGGTTGATGCCAGTCAAGGACTCATTGTAAATCTCAGCAGTTGCGTCGGCCCACTGCTCAATGAGCTCTTCGCTCATCATTGCCATCTGATTATCCACCTCGTGGTCGGGGTTTTTGCTTCACGTGATTCGGTAGCAATTCATCTTATTTCTTCAGGCCGAGCATGCCAAGACAGAATCTTCAGTTGGATTGTGATCTTTTCGATCGTGTGAATTTCGCTGGATGCTACTGGTCCAGAGAAGGGATGTCAGGCAGTTCTGGCATGGGTGAAAAACTGAACTCTTCAGGCTTCGGCACGGGGGTTCTAATCAACCGGTCAAGTTATTCGCGCGGCAGTTGAACTGGTCCCGAAGGCTCTTCATCCACGGTTCCTCCAGAGCTGTCCGAGGGCTGCGGGACACCGCCGAGCAATGAGAGCGACAGGACAAATGCAATGAATCCGAACACCAGATGCAGTCCAATGAAGTACATCCCGCCGATGTTGCCTCGCAGCAAGGCGAACCCTCTCGCTTTTGCCGAACTGCTCACCGCCAGCCCATAAGCGAAAGCGTTGTTCTTGAATCCCAGACGGAGCTGGCAATAGGCCAAAACCCCACCGACCATCAACAGTCCCAGACCCGCCGACCACATCGGAACTGCGGCCATCTGGCTTGGGCGGGCCATGCACACTCCAAAGAAGGCCAGATGCGCGAAAACTATCAGCACACGCTTCCAGAAGCCTGCCGCGTAGCCTCCGCTCAGGCGCACCAGATGCACCCTTCGTTCTTCAGGATCCTGGCGGTTCTGCGGAGGTCCTGATATTTCTCGAAATATGAGAGCAGCGGCCACCCGGCCCGCCACAACACCGAGAAGCATCAAGATCGCCCCCGCGAGTGGAACGAAGCAGCCCGCCACAGCGCCAGCTACCGCAGCCACCCAACTGGCCTGATACCCGCGCATGGCTTTGGGCAGCGCCGGGAAGCGGGCGTGAATATCTTTGATGTACCCGGAAGGTAGCGGTTTTTCCGTCCTTTTATAAGTGGAGGTATTCCACCATGCGAACAGGCCACCGCCGCCAAGCACCAGCACAACCACAATCAGGGTGACCGGCAAGCTGGCAGCGTGCCCAAAAGCAGCGACGGCTGCCAGCGCCGGAATGGATAACCACCAGCGGTCCGCGTAAACCGCCTGCTTGGCCAGAAAGTTCTCCGCGTAGTCCTCGTGCAGCTTTTCGTTCATTGGATCGCTGGCCAGCATGATGCGCAATAATTGGCCGTGGTCCCCCACGATCTTGCGACCCATTTCGATGCTGCCTGCCGAACGCAATAGCCCTTGATGATGAGGGTCAATGCGCAGCCCTGCTTCCAGGAGCCTCATCGCGCCGCGGTGATCTCCGGCGATGTCGGCGGCGAGAGCTGCACCTTGATAAAAGTCGGGGTTTTCAGGTTCCAATTTCAGTGCATGTTCAGTGGCCTGGCGGGCCAAGATCCGCTCGTCATTGTTCTGGATATTGCCCAGCAAGAAGATGCCCAGCAGATAGTGTCCACGGGCATGCTCCGGCGCCACCGCGATGACCTGTTGGATGGTTGCCAGGGCCTCGTCACGACGGCGCTGGCCGGAAAGTGCCACCGCGAGCTGCTCTCCGGCTACTGGATGTTCGGGATTCAGCCCCAATGCCACGCGTGCAGCGGCTTCAGCTTCGCTCCACTGCTCCAGGTTCAGATGGCAGGCCGCGTACAGGATCCAGAATTCGGCAACCTGCTGATAATCATTGAGGTTGTCCTTGAGCAGGCTAATGGCTTCGGCTTCCCTGCCCGTTGCCAGGTGATGGGTGATCCTGGTGTAGAGGACGTCAAAATCCATGCGGTGCCTTCCGGGCTTGGATTACAACAGTTTTCTGGCGACCAGATAATCAGCCAGCTCGTCATAACGCCCATTCTCGTTGCTGAACCGCACCACATTGCGTGCAGACTCCAGCCACGGCAGGGTCGATGGCTTCACTTCTTTCATCGCCAGATGAATATGTGTCATATTCACCGGCAGCACCTCATTGCGCTCGATAGACCGCATCATGGCTTTTTCCGCGGCAGTGGTGCACAAGTGCTCCAGGTCGGCGCCCGAGAATCCATCGGTTTGCGCGGCAATCCATTTCAGATCGATACCCGCGATGGGCCGACGCTCCAGGTGATAGCGCAGGATTGATTCGCGAGCTGGCTGGTCCGGGGCGGTGACCAGCACTGAGCGGTCCAAACGTCCTGGACGCAACAGCGCCTCATCCAGGTCCCATGGGTGGTTGGTCGCGGCCAGGATGTAGAGTCCATCATTGTTTGAGGAGAGCGAATCCATCTCCATAAGCAGCTGATTGACCATCTGGCGCAGCCATGACGCGCTTCCGGTCAATGAGCCTCGGCGCAGTCCCAAAGCATCAACTTCATCGAGGAACAACACGGTCGGCGAGTTGCTGCGGGCCTTGTCGAAGACCGCTTTAATATTCTTCTCAGTTTCACCGATATGCGAATCAAGAATGTCGGTCATGGTGACGGCCATGAAGTTCGCTTGGAGCTCACCGGCAACGGCGCGAGCCACGAAGGTCTTGCCGCAGCCGGGAGGACCATACAGCAGCAGTCCGCCTCGCAGGGATTTGCCGAAGGCCTTGGCGATGGCGGCGTTGCGCATCGGTGCCAAGAATGATTCATTCAGCCGGTCTTTAACATTCTGCAGACCGCCAACATCAGCCAAGGTAATGCGCTGCCCCGCTGGTTCCACTGGGGCGACAGTTCCTGCGCTCCCGCCGATCTGGATTTCTGGCTCCGCAAATGGGGCTGGCACGGATTGGCCGAGCTGCTGGGCCGCCGCATCCCAATCAAAATCAGGTTCTTCGGTGTGCTGTGGCTTTGCTGGTTCCGGCGCGGGTGTGGCGTTGCCCAGCAGCGCAGCACTCACCTGGCCGAGCAATTGCAAGGCTGCTGTGTTGCCGGGATCTTTTTGGACCACAATGTTGATATGTGTCAGAGCTTCAGCGGCACGGTTGGCCTGGTGCAGCTGCTGGGCCAGATGGAGGCGCAACTCGTGTTCCTCTGGCGCGGCGTCGACGGCGCGCATGAGGCTGGCGATCAGGGGATCATTCATGTCTTTGAGCTCCGCTATTGCAAGTTGTAGCTGCCAAACTTCATCTGACTACTCTGCCACTTAAGGCATCCAACGGGTACCGCATAAACGATACCCGTTGGAATTATATGCCCGCTGAGAGCCTCGCCACAGAACCGACCCGGAGCATCCGCGCCGAAGCGCTGCCTAGTAGGCTTTGACCCCTTGTTCCACGATCAAGTGGATCAAGGCGAAGGTCCCGTTCTCCTCGATTGCCTCCACCGCTGCTTCCAGCGCTGCCGGGATCTCAGCATCCTTCTCTACGCGGACTCCAAAACCGCCGAAGGACTGGGCCATCAATGCGAAGTCAGGATTCTGCAGCTGCGTGCCGGAAACGCGTTCCGGGTACTGGCGCTCCTGGTGGGTGCGGATGGTGCCGTATTGCTGGTTGTCCATGATGATCACCAGCGGCGTTGCCCCATATTGGGTTGCCGTGGCCAGCTCTTGGCCGTTCATCAGGAATTCGCCGTCACCCGCAATGGTCACCACGCGGCGCCCCGGGTAATTCAGCGATGCTGCCACGCCCGATGGGATCGAGTAGCCCATGGAGCCGTTGCGTGCCGAGAGCATCGAGGCATAGCCGTTGGTCGGGAAGTAGCGGTGCGCCCAGTTGGTGTGCTCGCCGGCACCGAAGGTGACCATCGCATCTTCGGGCAGCGCGGTGACCAGATTCGACATCAAGGTCGCCATTTTTGCTGGGCCGTCCGCCGGCACCGGGGTTGGCAGCGCGGCGAATTTCTCCTGCTCGCCACGCATCCGCGAGGTCCATTCCTTCCAGGAATCCTTCACCGGCAAGTCCATGAGCAGCAGGTCGCGGACGAAGACATCCGGCTTGGCCACAATCTGGTGCGAGACCGGACCGGACCGTCCGCGCAACGACGGGTCGATGGTCACCAGGAAGTTTTTCTTCTCCCAGTTTTGGCGGACGTTGAAGCCGTCGGTAATGACATCCCCGGGCACGGTGCCGACGAAGATCAGCAGGTCTGTTTCTTCCAGGAGATCGTAGGTTGGCTTGGGACGCCCATAGCCGATGGGCCCAACGTAGGAAGGCGAGTTGAACGGAACGGTTCCTTCGCAACGCCATTCGGCAGCGGCAGGAAGATCGTGTTCTTCGAGCCAGCGGGTGAAATCGGCAGCACCCTGCTGGGACCAGTCGTTGCCGCCAAAAATAAACAGTGGCTTATCCGCTTCCTGCAAGGCATTGTTCAGCGACTTCCAGTCAGTCACGGTCATGCCGCCGGTGGCGACAGGAATTTCCGGGTGCAGCTCGGCGGAAATCTCGTTGCGGATCACGTCTTCCGGAAGCCCGACCACCACTGGACCCGGACGTCCAGACATGGCCGCGAACATCGCTTCGGCGACGACTTCGCTGGCACGATCCGCATGGTCCAGGATCATCACGCGCTTGGCTCCGGTGCCAAACCACGCCTTCGGGTCAAACTCCTGGAAGGCTTCTTTTTCGCGGTGCTCGAAGGGAATCAGGCCGACAAAGAGCACCAGCGGAGTGGAGTCCTGCCATGCGGTGTGCAGGCCAACGTGCGCGTTGGCGGCACCTGGCCCTCGGGTCACCATCGCGATGCCGGGGCGCTGGTGCATTTTTCCTTCGGCCTCGGCCATGTAGGTCGCTCCGCCTTCGTGGCGGCAAACGACGGTCTCGATGGATGAGTTGTGCAGACCGTCGAGGACGTCCAGGTAGCTTTCACCCGGGACGACGTAGGCTCGTTCAACACCGTGTGCGGCAAGCGTATCGACAATGACATGTCCGGCTGACTTCTTTGTCAGACCTTGAGCATTTTCACTCATCTTCAGGCGTCTTTCTGTTTGCGAGCAATAGTTGGACGCAACAGAAATTGGGGGCGCTAAAGCCGGTGATGCAACGTTGCGTCGTCGAGAAACAGTACTAAAGAACACCCAATTGCGCACTGTGAATGCCTATTACTACGCGACTATGACACCATGCGCGATGCAATGCATATTTCTAGGCAAATTGTCTATATTTTTTCGATCGATAGAGCAGTAACGTTCATCACTCTGCAAGGCGAGCCAGTTCACAGTCATAAAGCCGACGCCCATTGACCTGTCGCAGCTCACACAAGTAGCCTAATGAGAAATAAAAGTTTACCTACGGTAAGCATTCTCACTCGCATCGGGGAAGTCCATGGAATTCATCAATGGGGCCATTGTCGCGCTATATCTCGCGGCCATGCTCGCTTTCGGATGGTGGGGCAAGTCCCGCACCAAAAACAGCAGCGATTATCTGGTCGCAGGCCGTCGGCTCGGCCCCTTCCTCTACACCGGAACCATGGCGGCGGTGGTGCTCGGTGGCGCTTCCACCGTGGGCGGCGTCGGGTTGGGCTACAAGCACGGGATCTCAGGCATGTGGCTCGTGGTGGCCATTGGCGCAGGCGTCATCCTGCTTTCGCTGGCCTTCGCGCCGACCTTGCAGAAGCTGAAGGTCTTCACCGTCTCCCAGATGCTGAACCTGCGCTACGGCAGCGCGGCAGCAACCAACACCTCCGGCATTGTCATGCTGGCCTACACCCTGATGCTCTGCGCAACCTCCACCAGCGCCTACGCCACCATCTTTGTTGTGCTCTTCGGCTGGGAGAAGTGGGTTGCTATCGCCATTGGCGGCGCGATCGTCGTGGTGTATTCGACCATCGGCGGCATGTGGTCCATCACCCTGGCAGACCAGGTCCAGTTCATCATCAAGACCATCGGCATCTTCGCCCTGATGCTTCCGTTCTCGTTGACTGCGGCCGGCGGCCTGGATGGCATCCGCGAACGCGTTGATGCGGAATTCTTCAGCTTCACCGGCATCGGCCTGCAGTCGATCATCACCTACTTTGTGGTCTACACCCTGGGCTTGCTCATCGGCCAGGACATCTGGCAGCGCGTCTTCACGGCGAAGACTCCAAAGGTGGCCCGCTGGGGCGGCATGACCGCCGGCATCTACTGCATCATCTACGGCGCGGCAGGGGCATTGATTGGCATGGCCGCGAAGGTGGCGCTGCCAGAGATCGCAGGGGCTGCAGACAACAAGGACGTCGTCTACGCAGAAGTCGCCACGCAGCTGCTTCCAGTGGCCGTGGGCGGCCTGGTCATGGCCGCAGCCGTGGCCGCCATGATGTCCACCGCTTCCGGCGCGCTGATCGCCGCCGCAACGGTGGCCCGTACCGACGTGACCCCATTTGTTGCCAGCTGGTTCGGCAAGCAGATCCAGGTCAATTCGGATGAGAACCCCGAGCACGATGTCCGGGCCAACCGCATCTGGGTGATGGTGCTGGGGCTGGTCACCGTGACCTTGGCAATCCTGGTGGACGACGTGGTTGCAGCACTGACCATCGCCTACGACATTCTGGTGGGCGGCTTGCTGGTGGCCATTATCGGCGGCCTGCTGTGGAAGCGCGGCAACGGCGTTGGCGCTACAGCCTCCATGGCTGCCGGCTCCCTGGTAACCCTGGGCACGATGATCATCTTGGAAATCCAGGCCGAGAACAAGTTCGACGGCGTCTATGCCAATGAGCCGATCTACTACGGCCTGATCGCTTCGGCAGTAGCGTTCATTATTGTTTCGCTGCTGACCAAGACCACGGACCGACAAGTGATTGAGCACTGGAACCTGCGCGTTGCCGGCAAGGCCCAGGATGCCCCGG
>Ga0308158_10000474_pt1 | contig 64766 bp, 60 predicted proteins | sample PhyBR2_FD_201038 | JGI IMG/M metagenome (GOLD analysis project Ga0308158, IMG submission 201038) | Phyllosphere microbial communities from UC Gill Tract Community Farm, Albany, California, United States - DLSLB.R2 | ecosystem: Host-associated > Plants > Phyllosphere > Unclassified | place: USA... | reverse complement strand
ACTGCTTATCCGTCGCGCCGGTCATTCGGTCGGCGTGGTCGAACTCCATCGGGAAGAACTTGTGCGCCACATGGTCCCAGAACGGGCAGGCGCCGTCGGGCGTGAAGACGCCACGCAACTCGGCCAGTACATTGTCGGCGAACAGCTCGGGCTGGGCGCCGATCAGCATATATCGCGACTGGCTGAGCAGACGGCCCGCGCCGCCCTTTCTCCGATCCGCCTTCAGGAACAGCGAACCGACCTCGGTCCAACCCGTGCATTCATTGACCAGAACCAGCGTCTGATGATCCAGCTTCACCCCCAGCGAGGGCGACTGGACGGTGTTGTTGACGACGCGGAACGAGAAGAAGGGGCGTTTCAGCCCCACCGTCGCCTTGACCGAGCCGACGCCGTCGATGTCCCCCGTGTCGCCGTCTTCCAGCATCAGGGTGTACCAGGCCTCTTGCCAGGGCACGCGACCTTCGAAACTTGCCTGGCTCAGCTCCAGCCGATCGGCCAGGGCGTCAGGGTCCTCAGGCAGGCTGGTGAAGCCGGGGCCGGACAGGATGGCCAGTTCCAGCAGATGATCGAGATCGGCGGGGCCGGCGGGACGGACGACGAGCATTCTAAAGGGTTTCCATCCGCAGGGATTTCAGTTTGGCCGCATCGATTTCACCCGAAGCGATCTTGCACAGGATCAGGGCGCTGAGCTGCGCGCGTTCGACGAAGCTGTCGGGCCAGGCGAACTCCTGATCCGAATGGATGTCGCCGCCGCGAACGCCCAGGGTGTCGATATTGGGCAGGCCGGCGGCGTGCAGATTGTTGCCCTCGCACACGCCGCCCGACGGTTTCCAGGCGATGGGTTGGCCCAGCAGGGCGCCCGCTTCCTTCACCGCTTCGAACAGGGCGGTCTGGGCGGCGTCCATCGGTTTGGGCGCGCGGGTGAAGCCGCCGTGCAGATCCAGCGTCAGGCCCTCGAACGGCGGTGTTGCGGCGATGGCTCGTACGGATGCGTCGATCCAGTCGGCGGCGGCCTTGTCCGGCACCCGGACGTTGAACTGCACCACGGCGTTGTCGGCGACGACGTTCAGCGCGCCCCCGCCCGAAATCTTGGCGACGTTGACCGTGACGCCCGCGTGCTGACCGTTCAGTCCGTGCAGGGCGGCGGCGATGATGGCGGCCCCGGCGACAGCATTGCGGCCTTCGTCGAAGGCGCGGCCGGCGTGGGCGGCGCGACCCGTCACGATCAGATGATAGTTGCCGCTGCCCTTCCGCGCGCCCGCCAGCGTGCCGTCCGCCAGCGCCGGCTCATAGGTCAGGCCGACATGACCGCGCGCACCCAGTTCGGCCAGCAGCGGAGCGGATGCCGGCGAGCCGATTTCTTCGTCGGGGCTCAGCAGCACCGTCCACCCGACGCCGTGTCTGTCAGGATGGGTCTCGAACGCCTCCAGCGCGGCCAGAAGCACGCTGATCCCGCCCTTCATGTCGGCGACGCCTGGCCCGTTCAGGGCGCCGTCGGCGCGCGTAGTCACGGTCTGGAATCGGCTGTCGGCGGGGAAGACGGTGTCATAGTGGCCGGTCAGCACGACTTGGATCGGCGCATCCGGTCGGGCGGTGATCTTTAGCGCGTCGGCATGGGCCTCGGTCCGCACCGATCCGTCGTCGGCGACGGTGGTCGAACCCTGCGTCGGGAGGCGTTCGACGGTGGCGGTCAGGGCGCTCGCCGCCGCTTCCAGAACATCCAGCACAGCATTCAGCCCGGCGGCGTTGCGGCTGCCGGAGTTGATGTTGGCCCAGTCGATGGTGCGGCCGATGATCGTCTCGCGTCGCGCGGCGACGTGGTCGAGGACGGCCTGGTCCGAGGTCAGAATCCGCATCGGCCGGACCCTAGACGCCTCGACCCCAAAGGTGAAGGTCGGGGCCTGTAAGTCATCGCCGATCACCGCTAGGTTCCGCTCGAAACGAGGGCCCCAATGCAACGCAACAAGATCGACCTCTGGCTCCGCGCCATGAACCCGCTAAAGCTGCCGCGCGGCATGGCCGAGGCCCAGCGTTCCGCGCGCTCGATGGTGATCGGCCTGGTCATCGCCCTGATCGTCGGCCTGATTCCGACCTGGTGGATGTTCACCTCGGGCTGGTTCGAGACTGCGATGAGCGCGGAGTACGCCAAGATGGGTCTGTCGGCGGATCAGTTGGCCATGCAGCAGGAGATGATGAAGGTCATGTGGCCCTTCGCCATCGCCTCGGGCGCGATCTTCTCCGTCCTGTTCTACGGCGTGGTGGCGGTGCTTCAGTGGCGCATGATGACGCGCGCCATCCCGATCATCATGCTGGCGCTGATCGCCTATAGCGTGGTGGCCAATCTTGGGATGCGGCTGCTGGGGACCCTGCCGTCGCCGGATCTTCCGCTGTGGATCAACCTGACGACCTGGCCCGCCATGATCGTGTCGGGCGTGATCTATGTCGCGTCGCTACAGGGCGCCATGCTGCTGCATCGCCTGAAGCAGGAGGCTTGATGTCGGTCGTCCTATACCACAATCCGAAATGCAGCACGTCGCGCAACGCCCTCGCTCTGTTGCGCGAACAGGGCGTCGAGCCGACGGTCGTCGACTATCTGAAGACCGGATGGGATCGCGAGACGCTTGAACGGTTGGCGTCCAGAACCGGCCTCGGTTTGTCCGGCCTGCTCCGCAGGAAGGAGGCCGACGCCAAGGCTCTGCTGAACACCGGCGCAGATGACGAAGCCATCCTGGCCGCAGCGATCGCTCAGCCGATCCTGATCGAACGTCCGATCGTCGAAACCGCCAAGGGCGCCGTCATCGGCCGGCCCGTGGAGCGGGTGCTGGAGGTTCTCTAGCGACCGATCCGACGGGGCGGCCTAGCGGTTCCGGCCGCCCCGGTTTGGACGACGATCGCCCGCCTCGCGGCTTTCGTGACGCCACCGGATCGACAGGCTGGTCTGGCCCTGGCCGCCGAACTGCGAGGCGATGGCGACGTTGCGCCGAGGTTGCCATTCGACCTTGACCGCCGCGCCATTCTGACCGCCGCCGATGACCTCCAGATAGACGTCGTCGGTGATGTAGCGACCGCCCGCAACCGTGACCGCAGACGCGTCGCCGCCGAACGACAGCCGGTCCAGACCCGCCAGTTCGCGCAGGTTGCCGATCACGTCGAACCCGCCGCCGCCCGCCAGGGCCGCGACCCCGGCCGCCAACTGCGCCGCCTCGAAGGCTGACAGCTGCGACGCCGACCGTCCGAACAGCACCTGCGACAGGATTTCGTCCTGGGGCAGGGACGGGGTGGAGGTCAGGGCGATCTTGGGTTCGGCGGCCGTTCCGGTGACGTTGATCGAGGCGGTCAGGGCCGCGTCCTCGCGCGTCGCCGCCAGGTTCAGACGGATCTGCTTGGGATCGGTCGACAGGGTGACGCGACCGGTGTCGTCGAACACAAACCGCTTGCCCGCGAACTCATAATCGCCGCGCACCACATTGGCCGTTCCGGTCAATTGCGGCTGGGCGATGGTGCCGCGCACCCGGGCGTTCACGTCCAGGATCACGTTCAGGCCGCGACCGTTGACCCGCACCTTGCCGCCGCTGGAACGCAGGACGATGTCCATGCCGATCTGCGGACCGCGCGCCTTCTGCTCGGTCTCCTCCGGATCGCCGCCGGGACGATTGATCTCGACCACATCCATCGAGACGATGCCGGTGGCGCCGGGCAGTTCCGGTTCGATCTTGGCCTCGTCGATGTCGATGCGGCCGCCCAGCTGAATATTGCCGTCGGCGCCGCGAACGATGGTGATCGGGCCCGAGGCGCGGGCCTCGGCGATATCGTTGTCGATGACCCGGAACCGGTTCAGCATCAGTTGCGCGTTCGATCCGGAGCCCTGGCGCAGGCCAATGCGGCCCTGGCCGGACACCGTGCCGCCCTTGCCGTCGTTGGCCGTGAAGGTCTCGATCTGGGCGGCTGTGTCGTCGAACCGGGTCCGCAGCGTCAGGTCGCTGAGCACCAGACCGACCGCGTTCTCGCGATAGGAGCCTTGGCTCAGATCGAACCGGCCGTTCAGACGCGGTGCGTTCAGCGTCCCGCCGATCGTCGCCTGACCCGCCACCTGACCGGCCAGACTGCGGTCGCCGCCCAGGAATAGGTCCCAGATCGGCTGGATCTGCCCATTGATCGACACCCGGCCCGACATCTCGCGCGTCCGGGCGATGGCCAGCCGCAGCGGCGCGGCCGAGGCCTCGACCGGCAGGACGACGTCAGCCGAGGCCTGAACCGCGCCCTCGTCGACTGCCGTCGCCTTGATGCTCAGCCGGTCGCCCGCCAGGGTCGCGTCCACGCGTCCGTCGACGGCCAGGCCGCGCGGCGCGTCGATGCTGCGCACGTTCTGAAGGGCGATATTGGCCGTACCCGACAGATCGCTGCCGGCGCCGCGCAGGGCGACCTGGCCCGTCACGCTGCCGCGCAGTTCGGGAGAGATCGAGCCCAGATCGACCCGCGTCAGGTCGGCTTGGATCGCCGCGCCGCGCGCATCCTGACGCAGGTCGGCCAGCAGCACGCCGCCGCCCACGCCCAGATCCAGATGCGCCGTGCGCGTAGCCCCGTTTAGGGTGATCGAGGCCGGGCTGCGGGTCGTGAAGGCCACCTCGCGCACCCTGCCGCCACCACGCAGCGTCAGACCGTGGGTCCTGTTCTGCCGGGAATAGACGCCCGTGCCGTTGAACTGGGCCGGGTTGGGGCCGCCCACGTCCAGCGCCAGAGTGAAGGGCAGGTTGTTCAGCGTGCCGCGCCCGTCCAGATCGAGCTTGCGAATGATCCAGCTCTGACCCGCCAGCCGGACATTGCGACCGCTGACGTCCAGAATGGCGCTGTCCGATCCGCCACCGTCAGTCAGCCGCACCCGTCCGTTGGCTTCGCCCGAAGCTAAAAAGGCCCCTGCGCGCGCCGAGAAGGTCAGGTCGGCGCTGGAAGGAATGCTGTTGGACAGGGCGATGGCGCCCCTGGCCGTCACGCCGCCGGCGTCCACGTCCAGATCGCTGAGCCGAATGCGCTTGCCGCCTAGGAAGAAGTTGCCCGAGGCGCGCGCCGGTCCATAGTTCGAGCCGCTGACCACCGAAATCCGGCCGTCCGAAGCATCCGCGCCCTTGCGGAAGCTGAGCGTTAGGTCGGCGTTGTTCAGCGTCAGAGCGCCGGCCGTGACCTGCTGGAAGCCGGCGGTCAGATCGACGCGCGGCTGGGCCAGTGTGCCGGTCAGTGCGCCGCGTCCGTTCATGTCGCCGCCGATCTCGACCGGCCCGGCCGCGAACGGGCCGCGCGCGTTCCAGTCCAGCGCCAGCCTCAGCTTGCCGGCGGTTTCGATGATGCCCTTGGCCCCCGCGCGCCCGGCCGCGCCGGTCAGTTCGCCGCGCTCGACCTCGATGCGTCCGCCGTTCAGCTTGCCGGCCAGTTGCAGACGCGGCGTCTTGCCGAGCAGGCGATCCAGCTCGTCCAGACCCACCGTCAGATTGCGGCCCCGTCCGTCGAAGTTCAGCATCCACGGCGCGCCGGCCCGCGCCGACGAGGCCCGGATCGGACCGCCGAAGGCGCCGCGCGCGTCGGGCAGCACGCGCCTGGCGTCGGTCAGTTGCGCCTCGCCGCGGAAGTTCATCCCGCCCAGCAGATTGCGGGAGCCCGAGCCATTCAGCGTCAGGCCCTGGCCCAGCAGATCGACCTTGGTCAGCAGGATGGCGCCGTCCTTCATCCGCGCCGCCTTCATCTGCACCCGCGGGGCGGGACCCAAGAGGCCGCCGATGATGCCTTCGCCCGATCCGCCGTTCGCGCGAATGTCGCCGTCGAGATCAATCCGGCCGTTCTTGACCGCGACGTTCAACGGTCCGGCGATGCGCGTGGCGCGATAGCTGGCCACATTGGCGTTCAGCAGGGTGACCTGGCCATCCAGCGTCCAGGTCTGGGCGTCGCCCTTGAACAGGCCGGAATAGGCCGCTGGTCCCGCCACATCGGACCCGACCAGCCGGCTCAGCGAGGCCGTCTGAATATTGAGGCTGATTCCGTCGGGCGAACTGCGGTCGGAGTTGCGGATCAGGCCGCGCGCTTCGGACTGGACATTGTCGGAAATCAGCTTCCACGCCACGCCCTGGCTGGCCTTGTCCGGTGTCGGAACCATGGCGAAGCCGAACCGCGCGGTGCGGCCGATCTTGGTGACGAAAGGCGCCAGCAGGTCCGAGTTGCTGAAGTCGGCGAAGCCCGCGACGCGAGAGCCCTTGTCGCCGAAATGGCCCTGGACGATCAGGGGGACGAACCGTCCCGTCTGGACCCGCGCATTGACGACATCGGCGTTCAGAACCGCTACCGCCGAGAACGGCTGATCCGGGGAATAGCCCAAGGCCCCGGCCAGCGGTCCGCCCTGGGCCTCATTGGCGCGAAGGTTCAGCCGGGTGTCTTCCAGCTTGCCGCCGAAGGTCGCCGCCAGACGCAGGAAGTCGCCCGGTCGGTTCAGGCTGTCGGCGTTGACCGTCGCGCTCTTGGCGCCGGCGCGTGGCAGGCTGGCGTTCCCCGACAGGCTCCAACGGCCGTATTCCTTGGAGAAACCTTCCATCAGTTCGATGTTGGCCGCGAACTTGTCGATGCGGACAGAGATCGGCTGAGGGCTGGGCGGTTCGCCAGTGGGCGGCTCGACCACGGGCCGACGCAGGACGCGAATGGTCTCGGCCTTGATGTCGTTCGCATGGAAGCTGCGGCCCAGCAGGGCCAGATACGACCAGTCCATGCTGAGGTTGTTCGCCTCCAGCCAGATGCCCTGACTGTCGGCCAATGTGATGCGGTCGATGGTGAAGTCGCTGAGTAGATCGCCCTTCAGCCCATAGACCTTCAGCCGGCCGTAGCGGCTGATCTTCAGGTCCTGAAGCCGTTGCAAAACCATGTCGCGACCGCCGTCCGAGGCGATGTAGTAACGCCCTCCGACCAGGGCGGCGGCGATCAGCACCAGCAGTCCGGCCACCACCACGCCCACGCCCAGAGCGATGCGCCTGACCAGCCCGCGACGCGGCTTGGCGGGCCGCGCGGCCTTGGCCGGCGTCGTCGCTTCTTCAGGCGTGGCTTCGGGCGGTGTATCGGTCAAAACGCCTGCCCGATGCTGATGTAGATCTGGAAGGCCGAATCGCCCTCACGTTTGTTCAGCGGCATGGCGACATCCGCCCGTATGGGCCCGAACGGCAGCATGTAGCGCACGCCCACGCCCGCGCCGTAGCGCATATTGGTCAGGTTCGGGGTTTCCTGGAATCCCACGGAGCCGGCATCGACGAAGGCCACGGCCTGGAAGCTCTGACCGATCGACTGGCGCACCTCGAACGAGGTTTCGAACAGCGACAGACCGCCCCGCGGCGTGCCGTCCGGCAGCTGCGGATTGACGTTCTGGTACGAATAGCCCCGCACCGAACCCCCGCCGCCGGAATAGAACAGACGGTCGGCCGGCACGTTCAACTCGCTGCCGCCGACGATGGAGCCGATCTTCATGCGTCCGGCCAGGATGGTGCGATCACCCGCGACGGGGAAATAGGCGGTGCCTTGCGTTTCGGTGCGCAGGAACAGGATGTTGCTCTCGCCGGTCACCGCCGTCGGCTGAACCGCCAGATTGACCCGCCAGCCCTTGGTCGGGTTCAGCGGATCATTGGAGCGGTCGATATAGGCGCTGGTCCGCGCGGTGATGATCGCCAGATCGCGGTCGAAGGTCACGCGCTGCGGGGGCAGGGTGGTGAAGTCGTAGCGGGTCTCGCTGTAGCGCCCGGCGTCCAGCCCGATCCCGTAGTTGAAATAGGAGGTCTTGCCGATCCGCTGTTGCAGGTCGGCGTACAGAACCACGGCGGTGCGCAGATAGGCGTCGGTGTCCTCGTTGACGACCGCCGCGCCCAGCTTCAGCGTCCGGCCGGGTCGTCGCCAGTGGGGCAGGGACAGGTCGGCGCCGATCCGGCTGTCGATGTCTGCCAGCCGCGCTTCCAGCCTCAGCGTGTCCGCGCGGCCGAAGCGGTTGTAGCGGGTCTGGATCACGTCCACGCCCGCGCCCTCGGCTGTCGACCAGGTGGCGCCGGCCTCCAGCACGCGACGGGGGCGGTCTTGCAGGCTAACCACGACGGGGCGATGACCATCAACGGTGATCTGATCCAGCGGCGACAGCGCGACGCTGACGCCGTCATAGACGCCGGTGTCCAGCAGCCGGCGTTCTAGCTCCGCGACCATCTCGGGATCGTAGCGATCGCCCTCGCTCCACGGCGCCAGGCCCGCGACCCAGGCGGGATTGGTGCGGCCCTGGCTGGTCAAGCGCACGCCGTCCAGACGCACAAGCGCGCCGGAGGCAATGCGATACTCGGGCGCGACGGTGAAGGCCGCGTGATCCACCACGACACGGCGCGGATTGGCCTTGGCGTCGGCATAGCCGTCACGCACCAGCGCCGCCACGGCCCGACCTTCGCCGGATATGACGTCCGCCGCCCGCCCCGGGTCGCCGGCCTTCAGGGCAATGGCGTCTTTGGCCTTGTCCGCCGCCTCGGCCTCAGGCGCGGGATCGGCCCACTGGATCGTCGGATCGGTCAGCAGGAAACGGCGCCCCGGTTCGACCGAGACCACCGCGATCGGCGTCTCCTCGCCCTCGACGATGTCTTCGACGACCGGTTGATAGTAGCCTTCGGACCGCAGCAGGGCGGTCGCCGAGGTCACGGCGCTCTCGGCGCGACGACGGGCCTCGAAGCGGCTGGCCGGCGCGCCGTCAACCTCGCCCACGGCCCGCTCCAGCGCCCGCCGCAGATCGCCGTCCATGTCGCCCCGGATCTGCGCGCGGGGTTCCGCCGCCGCTGCATGGGCGCAGGCCGAAAACGTCGCGAGGGCGACCAGCAGGGTAGGCCTGAACGTCAAACTCGATCTTTCGTCAAAAGGACGCCCCCCGGCATACCTGTTCGTCAGTAGAACAGCGTCTCGCTTTCGGGCTGGACCGACTGTTCAGACGTGCGTTCCTCAGGCGGAAGCGTCGTCGACGGCGGGGGCGTGGGCGTCGGGTCCTGAACCTCTGGCGCAGGCGGGGGAGTGTCTTCCTTGACCGGCGGAGGCGCCGGCTCGACCGACATCTCTCGGTAGTCGCCGTCCGAGCGCGAAGGACGGTCGTCGCAGGCCGACAGCGCGAGCACGCTAGCGGCGGCGGCCAAGACAAAAATCGAGCGTGTCATGAAAGTCCCCGGTCTCCGCCGACCAAACGCCTGTCGCGCTAAGCTGTTCCCTTAGCGCCGAAATCTGCGTCGGTCATCCTGCGTGATCGGACCATTTTGTGACCATTTGATCCAAGGTCAGTTCGGACTTGGGGGAGGGCGCAGCAACTACGCCGTCGAAACGGGGCGCGGGCTGCGGCAGGCCGCTGTGGAATGTTCCTCGCGCCTGATTGTGCGGATGAGCCGGCGCCTCGGCCAGGCCCAGCACGGGCGTGACACAGGCTTCCGTCCCGGCGAAATGGGCGCTCCAGTCGTCGCGGTCTCTGCTCGCAAACAAGGCCGCAAACCGCGCTTGCAGGGCCGGCCAGGCGGCGATGTCGTATTGAACCGCGTCAGCCGGATCGATCTCCAGGCCGGCCAGCAGCGCAGCGTAGAAACGCGGCTCCAGCGCCGCCACCGCCACGAACCCCCCGTCGCGACAGGCGTAGCAGCGATAGAAGGGCGCGCCCCCGTCCAGCAGGTTGGCTCCGCGCTGGTCGCTCCACAGCCCCCGACCCCGCAAGGCTTGGAACAGACCGGCCAGCAGAGCCGCGCCGTCCGTCATGGCTGCGTCCACCACGCGTCCCTTGCCCGTCGTCCTGGCCTCCACCAGCGCGGCCAACACCCCGACCACCAACAGCATGGCCCCGCCGCCATAATCGCCGACCAGGTTCAACGGCGGGGAGGGCGGACGATCCGCCTCGCCCATGGCGTGCAACACGCCCGACAGGCCGATGTAGTTCAGATCATGCCCGACCGCATTCGCCAGCGGCCCCGTCTGGCCCCATCCCGTCACGCGCCCAAACACCAGCGCGGGCTTTCGCGCCTGGAGGACGTCAGGACCATAGCCCAGCCGCTCCATGACGCCGGGCCGAAAGCCTTCGATCACCGCGTCGGCCCCATCGATCAACTGTAGGATGCGCTCGCGATCAGCCGGTGATTTCAGATCGACCGGAACGGCCGCTCGTCCCCGATGCAGGACCTCGCCTCCAACCTCGTCGAAGATCGCCGGTCCGGCCGAGGCGTCGCGCGTCAGCCGCACCACCTCTGCTCCCAGGTCCGCCAGCATCATTCCGGCGAAGGTGACCGGCCCCAAGCCGTCGAATTCGATGATGCGGACGCCATTTAACGGTTTCATGCCCAATGAGTAGCAGACCGGGTCTTGACCAAAAGGCCGGATTACAACAGAAGGCGCCCTTCGACGGTTCGGGCCAGCCCGGACGTCGCGCGGTGCGTCCTTAGCTCAGTTGGTTAGAGCATCTGACTTTTAATCAGAGGGTCCTCGGTTCGAGCCCGAGAGGACGTACCATTTAAAGCCCGCTTCGGCGGGCTTTTTGCTGTCCGGGCCTTGCTTTCAGTGGGGCGCGAAGCGACCCGGCGCAGTCGCATCCGCCGCGATAGGAGCGTTCGATTTGTCGAGATACTTCGACAGGGTGGCGACCAGGGCAGGCAGTTGCAGCGGCTTGGCCAGGTGGTCGTCCATGCCGGCGTCGCGACACAGCTGGATCTGGTCCGGCTGAACATTGGCGGACAGGGCGATGATCGGCAGTCGGCGTCCGCCGCCCTGCTCAATCCGGCGAATCTCGCGCGTGGCTGTCAGGCCGTCCATGACCGGCATCTGCATATCCATCAGGACGAGGTCGTAGACTTCGGACTGCACCGCATGCACCGCCTCGGCTCCATCGCTGGCGGTGGCGACCTCCAGTCCCATGCCGACAAGGATGACGCTGATCAGTTCTCGGTTGGCCGGGGCGTCGTCGGCGATCAGCACGCGGCCCTCGGGCATGACGCTGAGGCGCGGTCCCTCGGCCTCCGATCCGCCCTCGGCGATCTGCAGGGGGACGGTGACCTTGAACGTCGATCCCAGGCCGGGCTGGCTCGTGACGACGATATCGCCGTCCATCGCCCGCGCCAGCCGCCGCGAGATCGCCAGCCCCAGGCCGGTGCCGCCGTAGAGCCGGGTCGTCGACCGATCCGCCTGCGAGAAACGTTCGAACAGATGGGCCTGGGTCTGGGGGCTCATGCCGATGCCGGTATCGGTCACCTCGGCCGTCAGACGCCATGCGCCGCTATCGTCCATTGCACCGCCGACCGACAGACTGACCGAGCCCTGGCTGGTGAACTTCACCGCATTGCCAAGCAGGTTCAGCAGGACCTGTCGAAGACGGGCTTGGTCGCCCATCAGGCGATCCGGCATGTCCGGCGACAAGTTGACGTGCAGCGCCAGACCCTTGGCCAGACACTGGGCCTCCATCATCTGGACCGTCTCGTGCGCCAGGGCGGCCGGGTTGAAACGCTGCGGCTCCAGCTCGATCATGCCGGCTTCAAGCTTGGAATAGTCCAGCACGTCGTTGATCACCGACAGCAGGGCCTCGCTGGCGGTGGCGATGCGCGCGACATAGCCCTTCTCGGCTTCGGGCAAGGCCTCGCTGGCCTTCAGCAGGTTGGAAAAGCCGATGACGCTGGTCAGAGGCGTGCGCAGTTCGTGGCTCATGTTCGCCAGGAACTCGCTCTTGGCGGCCGCCGCCGCCTCCGCCCGGTCGCGCGCGGTGACCAGTTCGTCGGCCAGGATCTTGCGATCCGTCATGTCACGGATGACCACCACCACCTCCGACGGCTTGCCCGTTTCGGCAGCGAGGGCGCGGAAGGTGCATTCGACCCAGACGATCGAACCGTCGCGATGAAGGGCCCGGTGCTCCAGGCGGCAGGGCTCCTTGGTGTGGATGGTGCCCAGCACGGCCCGGGTCACCATTTCCCGATCGTCGGGATGGACATAGTCCATGGGCCGGCCGTTCATCTCTTCGGTGGTCCAGCCGAGCAGGCTTTCGATCGCCGGCGAGATGTATTTGCTGGTGCCGTCCGGGCGAACGCGGGTGATCACATCGCCGACGTTTTCGGCCAACAGCCGATAGCGCGCCTCGTCACGCTGAGCGCGGGCGATCTGGGCCTGCTGGTCCGTGATATCCTGAAACACGCCGTAAAGGACCTTCACGACCCCGGCGTCGTCACGTTCGGCGCGCGCCTGGGTCAGAACCGCACGCTCCTCGCCATCGGCGCGGATCAGCCGAAGACGCATTTTGTAGCCATCGCCGGTTGCGGCCGAGTGTGCGATCGCCGCCAACAATCCGGGCCTATCGTCGGGGTGATAACGGTCGATGGCCGAATCGACCTGGGGATCGAAGGTTTTGCGATCCAGACCGTGGATGCGGAACACCTCGTCGGACCAGTGGACCTTGCCGCTGGCCAGTTCCAACCGCCAATGACCGACCCCGGCCATGTTTTCGATCAGCTCCAGCGTGCCGTGGCGCTCATCGCTGACGCGACCGACTTCCAGCGACGCGATGATGTCTTCGGCCATGGCGCCCAGCGTGCGCAGCGTCGCGATCTGGGCGTCGGAGGGGTGAGGGCGGGGTTTGCGATCCATGACGCCGAACGCGCCCAGCGGCTGACCGTCCGGGCCGCAGATCGTAACGCCGGCGTAGAAACGCAAATTATAGGGGGGCGCCACCAGGAAATGATTGCGCGCTGCGGGGTCCGCCAAGCCGTCTTCGACCACGAGGACGGCCCCTTGGCCCTGGCGCAGCAGACGGTCGCCGAGGGTGCGTTCGCGCGGCAGGCTTCGAACCAGTTCACGATCGCTGCACCACAGGACGGCGTTGTCGCCGCTGACCAGGGTGACGACTGCGGCGGGCGCATCGAAAACCGTGCAGGCCAGTTCCGTAAGACGTTGGAACGGTCCGGCAGGGGCGTCCAGGGCTTCCAGGCTCTTGGCGATGTAAGGCACGACCGAACTCCAACGACTGGTCAAAGTGACCTGAAATCAGAGAATTCTTCGTTACCGACCGCTTCCGCCGCTACGCTTTAATCGCCAGCCCAGGCGTGATCTAAGCCAACCCATGAAACGCCTTCTTCTCGCAGTCAGTCTTGTTGCGCTTTCCGGTTGCAATGCCGGTCGGTCGGCGATGGGCGGCGCCGAACAGGTCGGGGCGGGCTTTGCGGCGGCGGCGACGGCGCCGCTGGAAGACTTCAACCTGCGTCGTCAGATGATCCCGACGGTGCTGCTTCAGCCCGAAGCCAATCCCTACGATCTGCGCAATCTGAATCAGTGCACGACCATCGGCGCAGAGGTCGCACGGTTGGACGAAGCATTGGGACCCGATACGGACGAACCGCCGCGTCAGGACGGCTCCTATCTCAGCGAGCGGGCGGCGGACGCGGCGGCCAAGGCGGCGTTGAACGCCATACGCGACACGACGACCGACTTTATTCCCGGCCGAAACTGGATTCGTCGACTGAGCGGCGCCGAACAGCACTCAAAGCACGTTCAATCGGCCATCCAGTCCGGCCGGATGCGCCGCGCCTTCCTGAAGGGGATGGGCATGCAGCGGAACTGCGCGCCGCCGGCGGCGCCCAGCTGGTTCAGACCGCATTCCTAGGCGTCAGCCGTTCGACGTGTGGCGGGCGTGGAAGTCGCGCCTGAACTGTTCGAACCGACCCTCGGAAATCGCCGCACGCATGGCCGCCGTCAACGCCTGATAAAAGGCGATGTTGTGCCAGCTCAGCAGCACCTTCCCGAGGATTTCGTCGGCGCGGATCAGGTGGTGCAGGTAGGCCTTCGAATACGACGATGATGGGCCATCAATGGTCGGGTCCAGCGGGTCCTGATCCTCGGCGAAGCGGGCGTTCTTCAGGTTCAGCGGGCCATCCCAGGTCCAGGCCTGACCGTGACGGCCAGCGCGGGTCGGCAGGACGCAGTCGAACATGTCGACGCCGCGATACACCGCCTCGACCAGGTCGACCGGCTTGCCCACGCCCATCAGATAGCGCGGACGATCGGCGGGCAGCATTTCCGGCGCGTAGTCCAGCACCTCGCACATGGCCTGGTGGCCTTCGCCGACCGCCAGACCGCCGATGGCGTAGCCGTCGAAACCGATTTCTTGCAGTTGCTCCGATGACTGGCGGCGCAAGTCCTCGAAGGTGGATCCCTGCTGGATGCCGAACAGGGCCTGGTTTTCACGTTCGCCGAACCGGGCCTTGGACCGCGCACCCCAGCGGATCGACAGCTCCATCGCCTTTCTGGCTGCATCCTTCTCGGCCGGATAGGCGACGCACTGGTCCAACTGCATCGAGATGTCGGCGCCGATCCGGTCGGCCTGGATTTCGATCGACCGCTCAGGCGTCAGAACATGTTTGGAGCCGTCGATGTGGCTGGAGAAGGTCACGGCCTCCTCCTTGACCTTGGATATGCCGGCTAGGGACATGACCTGAAACCCGCCGCTGTCGGTCAGAATGGGCTTGTCCCAGCACATGAACGTGTGAAGCCCGCCCAGACGCTCCATCCGCTCGGGGCCGGGGCGCAGCATCAGGTGATAGGTGTTGCCCAGCAGGATATCGGCGCCGGTCGCCTTGACCTGATCCACCGTCATCGCCTTGACCGTTGCGGCGGTGCCGACCGGCATGAAGGCGGGGGTGCGAATGTCTCCGCGCGCGGTCTTCAGCACCCCGGTGCGGGCCCGGCCCTCGGTGGCGGAAATCTGGAAGGGGAAAGGCATTCAGGCGATCAGTCGTTCAAGCTGTTCGACGCGCGCCAGATCCTTTGGGCGGCCGAACAGGCGATACAGGGCGATGTGGTCCCGGATGTCCGGGACGAACAGGGGCGTGTCCTCGACGAGGACGCGGCGGCGCGAGCCGAAGGCGACCGGGGTCCAGTCGCCGCCATCGCGTGTCTCCAGATCCGCCATGACCTCGACCAGGATCGGCTGATCCGGCGCGCGCCCGAAGACGGCGGAGCGGAACAGGCCTTCGCCTGGATCGGGTATCACCACGCCGCCCAGCGCGCCCAGCAGGCTGCGCGCATCGCGCGGCGCGCACAGCACGTCGATGTCGGGCACGTGAATGTCGGTCAGGCCATAGAGCGCCATGGCCGCTCCGCCGAAGATCCACCACGGCTCGCGCAGGTCGCGCGCGGCCTCGCCGACGGCGATCAGGCCGTCTTGAAGATCATGCGGAAGGTCGTCGGGTGACACGGGGCGGGCTCGATTTCGTCAGGAGGCGGCATTTAGGCGTTCCGGTCGCGATTGACCACCCGATCACCATCCCAGCGACGCCTCGCCGCGCAGGATGGCTTCGGCCTGGGAGGTGTGCTTGCCGCCCTCGCGGTCGTGCAAGATCAGCGGCGGCAGCAGACGCAGCGGCGCGCGCCCGGTCTTTATGGCGTGCACCAGCACCCGCTTGGCCGGCTCGTCCGCGAAGGGATGGATCGGCCGCACGGCGAACGACCCCGCCTTTTCGCCCAACAGAGCCAGCAGATCGGCCAGTCGGTCGGCGCGGTGAACGACCACGATGCGCCCGCCTTCCTTCACCGCCTTCAACAGGAAATCGGTCCACGCCTTCAGCCCGTCGTCGGCCATCCAGGCGCCCCGCTTGCCCTCGGCCGGGGCGCGCAACGCCGTGGCGTCATCGAAGAAGGGGGGATTGGATATGGCCCAGTCGGCTGGCTCCACGCCGAGGGCCCGAAACCCGGCCGCCACGTCGCCCTGACGAATCATGGCGGATCCAGCTGCGCCGTTCAGCGCCGCATTCTCGGTCGCCAGCGCCGCCATCACCGGATCGCGCTCCACGCCCGTCAGGGTCACGCCGGGCCGTCGCGCCGCGATCTGCATCAGGACCGCACCCGCTCCGCAGCCCGCCTCGATCACGCTCTGGCCCGCCTCGGCCGGGACCGCCGCCGCCAGCAAAGCCGCATCCATCCCGGCGCGATAGCCGCGTGCGGGTTGACGCAAGCGCACCCGGCCGTTCAACAGGCCGTTCTCGACGATCGTTGTCGACAGGGTTTCGACCGGCTCCAAGCCTCAATCTCCTTGACCCTCAAGGGGTCGAACATCATTGTGCGCCGCAACTCGCGGGGGCAAGCCGGCCCGGCCGCAAAAAGCCATTCTCGCGGCCCGCCGCGCCAGTGAAAGAGTATTCGTTTGGACGTCGCCATCGCCGCCGCTCACCGCCCGAAGGGGGACGTCAACGCCCTTGTGCGGCTGGCTGAGGTCGATATGGCGGCCGTGGACGGCCTGATCCTGGATCGGATGCAGTCGGACGTGCCGATCATCCCGAAACTGGCCGAACATCTGGTGTCGGCAGGTGGAAAGCGTCTGCGCCCCCTGATGACCGTCGCCGCGGCGCGCGCCGTGGGCGCGACGGACGACATCGTCGCGCCGCGCAAGCTGGCCGCTGCGGTCGAGTTCATCCACACCGCCACCTTGCTGCATGACGACATCGTCGATGCGTCGGAACTGCGTCGCGGCAAGGTCGCGGCCCACCTGATCTGGGGCGCCCCGACCAGCGTCCTCGTTGGCGACTTCCTGTTCGCCCGCGCCTTCGAACTGATGGTCGAGACGGATTCGATGCGCGCCTTGGGCATTCTGGCCGAGGCGTCGCGGGTGATCTCCGAGGGCGAGGTGCTGCAGCTGACGCGCGCCCACGACCTGAATTTGGACCAAGCCACCTATCTGCAGATCATCTCGGCCAAGACCGCCGAACTGTTCGCCGCCGCCGCCGAGGCCGGCGCGGTGGGCGCCGGCGCCGATCCGGCCGCGATCAAAGCCCTGCGCGACTACGGCATGGCGTTGGGCATCGCCTTCCAACTGGCCGACGACGCCCTGGACTATGGCGCGACGGCCGAGGCTCTGGGCAAGAACGCCGGCGACGATTTCAACGAGGGCAAGGCGACCCTGCCGCTGCTTCTGGCGGTCGCCCGCACGCGCGGCCGCGAGGAAGCCTTCTGGGAGCGCACCGTGACCAAGGGCGAGCGGACGCCGGAAGACTTCACCCGCGCGCGCGAACTGATCATCGGCTCGGGCGCCATCGGCGCGACCCTGGATCTAGCCGGCGACTATGCCGATCAGGCCAAGGCCGCCCTGTCGATCCTGCCGCCCAGCGACTGGCGCGCCGCGCTGCAAGACCTGGCCGATTTCGCGGTGTCGCGCGCCGCTTGACCGAGACTGCGGATACGTTCGACCAACAGGTCCGCACCGCCGATCTCGACCGCTGGCTGTCCAGCCGCCTGGTCGCGGACGACCGCGCCCGCGCTGACCTGATCACGCTCTACGCCTTCGAAGCCGAGCTGATGACCATCCCCACGCGCGTGACCCAGCCGCTGCTGGCCGAGATGCGTTATACTTGGTGGGCGGAACAGATGGACGGCGTCTTCGCTGGCGTGCCGCGCAAGGGCCACCCGGTGTTGGAGGCGCTGACCGATCTTGTCGCGCGCCACGGCCTGGACCGTGCGCCGTTCGACGCCTTGATCGACGCCCACATCGGCCGCGTGCGCGAACAGCCGCACGACCTTGACGCCTTCTACGTCGGCCCGATGCAGGTCGCGACGCGTGTGCTGGCAGGGCAGGGACATGACGACGCCGTGGCCGATGCGGCCCGCGTCTGGGGGCTGACGCAGACCGGCCGGCGCCAGGAGGCGGCCTCGCTAAAGTCCGCCGCCAATGGGGCGCTGAAACGTCTGCCGCCCGAGGGATTCCCGGCCGTAGCCCACGCCGCCCTGACCGATCCGGACCGGCCGGAGCCGCTGAAGCGGCTGCGCCTGCTCTGGGCCGTGCTGCGCGGCCGGATCTGACCTAGCCGTTCAGGCTGGCGATCAAGCGGGTCAGCAGGGCGTTCAGCGTTTTCTGATCCTCTCGCGACAGGCCGCTCAAGGCCTCTTTGGCCGTCTCCTGGTGGCTGGGCATGATCGTCTCGATCAGGTCGAAACCCTTGTCCGTCAGACGGACCAGGGTCGCCCGTCGGTCGTTGGGATGCGGGCGCCGCTCGACCCAGCCCGCCTTTTCCAGCCGGTCGATCCGCGCGGTCATGCCGCCGGACGACATCATCGCCGCCTCGAACAGCGCGGTCGGCGTCAGACCCTCGCGTTCGCCCGATCGGCGCAGCGTCGCCAGCACGTCGAACTCGCCGTGCTGCAAACCATAACGCGCGAACAGCGGCGTCTGGCGCTCGCGGATCACCAGTTGCGACGCCTCGTTCAGCCGTCCCAGCACCTCCATCGGCAGCATGTCCAGGTCGGGGCGTTGCACGGCCCATTGGGCGGCGGCGCGAGAAGCTCTATCGGGCATGGTTGTCTTGACATCGAGATACTTGAGGTCGAGAGACTAGCGCGATTTTCAGTCGGAGTCCCCATCATGACCGCACGATCTGACGCCACGCCCGCGCGCGGCGCCTCGCTGCTGTTGCTGGCGGCCATCGTCGCCCTGGCGCTGAATCTGCGGCCAGCGATGGCGGCTGTGGGGCCGCTGCTGGATCTGATCGAGGGTGCGACGGGCATGGGTTCGACCGCCGCCAGCCTGCTGACAACCCTGCCCGTGCTGATGATCGGTCTGGGCGCCCTGTCGATCCGGCCGTTGCGTCGGCGACTGGGCGAGCGGCGTGGGATCTTGCTGGGCGCGCTACTGATCGGCGGGGCCTGTCTCGTGCGGGGGGTGCTGACCGGCGCGACCGGCCTGATCGCCAGCGCCGTGGTCGTCGGGGTCGGCGTCGCCCTGATCCAGGCCTTGGCGCCAGTCGTCATCAAACGCGCGTTTCCGGCGCAGTTCGGCACGGTCATGGCGCTCTACACCACCGGCATCATGGGCGGCGCCGCCGTCGCGGCGGCCACGGCGGCCGGTCTGGCCGAGACGATCGGCTGGGCGGGAACGCTGGCCCTATGGAGCGCGCCGGCCTTTGTCGCTGCATTGGTCTGGCTGGCGGCGTCACGCGACCCTGCGGCCGAAGAGCCGAACCGCGCCGCGGTGATCGAGGCGACGGACCCCGAGCTGCCCTTCTGGCGTCAGGGGCGGGCGTGGCGGCTGATCCTGATCATGGGCCTGGGGACTTCGGCCTATACATTGATGCTGGCCTGGCTGCCGCCCTTCTACATCGACCTGGGCGAGCCGAGGGCCACGGCCGGCTATCTGCTCAGCGGTATGACGGCTGCGGAGGTGACGGCCGGCCTGCTGGTGTCCCTGACCATCGGGCGCTTTGCGGATCGGCGCGGACCGATCCTGACGGCCTTGATTCTGGCCTTGGCGGGTCTAGCCGGTCTCGTGGTCGCGCCCCTCAGCATGGCTGTGCCGATCGTGATCGTGCTGGGCCTCGGCATCGGCGCGATCTTCCCGCTCAGCCTGATCCTGGCGATGGACCAGATCGACGATCCCGCCCGTTCCGGCGATCTGCTCGCCTTCGTCCAGGGCGGCGGCTACATGATCGCCAGCCTGTCGCCGCTGGGCGCCGGCCTGCTGCGCGACCACTTGGCCGACCTGACCCAGGCCTGGGTGCTGATGGGTGTGGGCGTCATCTTGCTGGGCGCAATGACGCTGGAGTTCCGGCCGGGCTTGCCCAAGCTGCGCTGAGCGGCCCGGCCTCGGGAAATCAGCCCGCGTCGCGCCAGGCTTTCAGGCTTTCCATCGCCCGGAGGCTCATCAGGCGCTTCTTGGCCCGGCCGCGTTCCTTCAGCGGGATCTTGACACCCGCCTCGTCGATCTTGGGCGCCTCCAGCGGCGGCAGCAGGCCGTAGTTGATGTTCATCGGCTGGAACTTCGATCCCGCCAGATGCCCGCCGGTGATGTGCTCGACCAAGGCGCCCATGGCGGTCTCGGGCGGCGGCGGGGCCAGGTTGCGACCGAGCGCTTGAGCAGCGGCGAGACGGCCGGTCAGCAGGCCCATGGCCGCGCTCTCGACATAGCCTTCGACCCCCGTCACCTGACCGGCGAAACGCAGGCGCGGCATGGCCTTCAGCCGCAGCTGCTTGTCCAGCAGTTGGGGGCTGTTCAGATAGGTGTTGCGGTGCAGACCGCCCAGGCGCGCGAACTGGGCGTTCTGAAGCCCCGGTATCATGCGGAAGACCTCGGCCTGCGCCCCGTGTTTCAGCTTGGTCTGGAAGCCGACCATGTTGAACAGGGTGCCCAGCGCATTGTCCTGGCGAAGCTGGACGATGGCGTAGGCCTTGACCAGCGGATCGCGCGGATTGGTCAGGCCGACCGGCTTCATCGGGCCGTGCCGCAGGGTCTCGCGACCACGCTCGGCCATGACCTCGATGGGCAGGCAGCCGTCGAAATAGGGGACGTGCTCCCAGTCCTTGAACTCGGCCTTGGGACCGCTCAGCAGGGCGTCGATGAAGGCCTCGTACTGGGCCTTGTCCATCGGGCAGTTGACGTAGGCGGCGGCGTCGCCGCCCGGACCTTCCTTGTCATAGCGCGACTGACGCCAGGCGATGTCGAAGTCGATCGAGTCGGCGTGAACGATGGGGGCGATGGCGTCGAAGAAGCTCAAGGACTCCTCGCCCGTCGCCTTCAGGATGGCGTCGGCCAGGGCGGGGGAGGTCAAGGGGCCGGTGGCGACGATGACATTATCCCATTCCTGCGGCGGCAGGCCGGCGATCTCTTCGCGCACGATCGTGACCAGGGGGTGGGCGGTCAGTCTCGCGGTCACCGCCTGGGAGAAGGCGTCGCGGTCCACGGCCAGGGCGCCGCCGGCGGGCACCTGGTTGATGTCGCCGCAGGCCATGATGACCGAATCCAGCGCCCGCATCTCGGCGTGCAGCAGGCCGACCGCATTGAACTGCCAGTCGTCCGAGCGGAAGGAGTTGGAGCAGACCAACTCGGCCAGGCCATCGGTGTGGTGGGCGTCGGTCTTGACGCCGGGCACGCCGCGCATCTCGTGCAGGATGACGGGCACGCCGGCCTGGGCGATCTGCCAGGCGGCCTCGGAGCCGGCCAGGCCGCCGCCGATCACGTGGATGGGGGAAGGAGAGGGGGAAGCGCTCATCGCGGCCTTCTAGCGGGCGGGTGGCGCGGTGTCATGGCCCCCTGCTATATCCGCCGCCGATCATCGGGGGCGTAGATTGAGCAAGCATCGGATTTTGCGACTGGGCGAGACGTTGTCGGCGGCGGCCCGCGTCCTGCCTCGCCTGTGGCGCGGGGCTTGCGGCGCGATCGTGCTGGCGGCCGTGGTCTGGAGCCTCAAGCCGCTGGCGACGGGTCCGGCGGGCCTGATCTGGGCGGCGTGCGCTTTGGCCTCGACGCTGTTGCTGGCGGGCGCGCTGGGGCGGATCGCCATCACCGACGATCTGGCCGCCGCGCGACGCCTGGGCCTGGGGCCGGTCGGGTTGCAGTTTGGGCGGCCGGAGTGGCGGCTGCTGGGCGCCGGTCTGCTGTGCGCAATCTTTCTCGCCATGATCCTGTCGGTCGTGGCCCTGGTCCTGTTGGCCGTGTTCGGCATGGCCGAGTTGAACGCCCAGGCCATCGAGATGCGCCAGTGGAGCGCGGTGGGGCCTGCATGGCAGCTGATCCTGCTGGCGGTCGTCACGGCCTTCGCCCTGTTCGCCGTCATCGCCTTCGCTGTGCGCCTGTCCCTGTTCGCGCCGGCGACGATCGGGCGCGGGCAGATGGTGTCGCTGCAGAGCATGAGCATCGCGCGCGGCAGCTTCTGGCCCCTGCTGGTCGGACTTGTCGTTACGGCGGCGCCGAAGGTCGCGCTGGTGTTGCTGTGGGGCGCGGGGCTGCTGTCTGGCACGGCCGGCTGGATCGTCTTCGCCGTCGTGCTGACGGGCTTACAGGCCCCGCTGACGATGGCTTTTGTGGGCGCCGCCTATCGCCAGCTAGAGGCTGCGCCGCCCCGGTAGACCAGAGCGGCGCAGGTTCATCAGGCGGCCTGCAAGCCCGGTGCGCAGGTGTAGGCCGCCTCGGTCTTGGCGGCGACTTCGTCGAGGGTGACGCCGTCGGCCAGTTCGATCAGCTCGAGGCCCGCGCCGTCCGGCTTGACGTCGAAGGTGGCCAGGTCGGTGATGATGCGACTGACGACGCCGGTGCCAGTCAGAGGCAAGGTGCAGGCCTTCAGCACCTTGGATTGGCCGTGCTTGTTCGCGTGCTCCATGACCACGACCACGCGCTTGACGCCGGCGACCAGGTCCATGGCGCCGCCCATGCCCTTCACCAGCTTGCCGGGGATCATCCAGTTGGCGATGTCGCCGTTCTGGGCCACTTCCATCGCGCCCAGGATCGACAGGTTGATATGGCCGCCGCGGATCATGGCGAAGCTGTCGGCGCTGGAGAAGTAGGACGACTCCGGGATCTCGGTGATCGTCTGCTTGCCGGCGTTGATCAGGTCGGGGTCCTCGTCGCCCTCATAGGGGAAGGGCCCCATGCCCAGCATGCCGTTTTCGGACTGAAGGGTTACGGTCATGCCGGCGGGGATGTAGTTGGCCACTAGGGTCGGGATGCCGATGCCCAGGTTCACGTAGAAGCCGTCCTGCAGTTCCTGAGCGGCGCGTTCGGCGAGTTGTTCGCGGGTGCGGGGCATGATCAGACCTCCGATCCGGCGGCGGCGCCGGCGGCACGTTGACGGACGGTGCGCTGTTCGATGCGCTTTTCGGACACGGTCTGGACCAGGCGGTCGACATAGACGCCGGGCGTGTGGATGTGGTCGGGATCCAGCGAGCCGACGGGGACGATCTCTTCGACCTCGACGACCGTGACCTTGCCGGCCGTGGCCATCATCGGGTTGAAGTTGCGGGCGGTCTTGCGGAACACCAGGTTGCCGCGCTCGTCGGCCTTCCAGGCCTTGACGATGGACAGGTCGGCGATCAGGCCGGTTTCCATGACGTAGTCGCGGCCGTTGAAGTTGCGGACTTCCTTGCCCTCGGCGACCAGGGTGCCGACGCCGGTGGCGGTGAAGAAGGCGGGAATGCCCGCGCCGCCGGCGCGGATGCGCTCGGCCAGGGTGCCTTGCGGGTTGAACTCAAGCTCCAGCTCGCCGGCGAGATACTGGCGCTCGAACTCCTTGTTCTCACCGACGTAGGACGAGATCATCTTGGCGATCTGGCGGGTGCCCAGCAGTTGGCCCAGGCCGAAGCCGTCGACACCGGCGTTGTTGGAGATGACCGTCAGGCCCTTGACCCCGCTGTCGCGCAGGGCGGCGATCAGGTTCTCGGGGATGCCGCACAGGCCGAAACCACCGGACATGACCGTCATGCCGTCGAAGGTCAGGCCCTCCAGCGCGGACGTGACGTCAGCGTAGATCTTTCCCATCGCTCTCCCTTTTTTCACTGCCTGATGAATATCGGCTTTTGACCACGCCTAACGCGGGGGCGGGCGGGGGGCAAGACGCGGCGTCGATACGACGCGGCGATTTCAGACGGTGAAGGCGAAAAACAGAGTCTAATTCGTCTAATTCGTCTGAAACGACTCCGAGCCCGGTTCGAAAAAGAGGGTGCAATTGGTGCACTTTCGACGGAATCGGTCGTTGCGGGAGGCGGATGTCGGCGTCCTTGGGTTGCGTTCAAGAGGGTGAAGGCATCCATCGGGGTCGAGGCGTCGTATTGCCGTCAAGCCTGCAGCAAGATCCGACGATCGAGGACGCCGATGAACCTGACCAATGTCGCCATTCGCCAGCTTCAGGACGCGCCGTTCCCGGACTTCGTGACGCGTCCGGCGATCGACAGCCTGGTGACGGAGGCCAGAAAGCGTCTGGATCGTGACGGCCCGCATGACGAGGCGGCCTTTGCGCGCGAAATGGCCCAGCGCGCCATCGCCGAACATACGGATGCGGCGAACCAGCAGCACTACGAACTGCCGCCCGAGTTTTTCCAGCTGTGTCTGGGCAAGCGGCTGAAATATTCGTGCTGCCTCTATCCGACCGGGCGCGAGACGCTGGACCAGGCGGAGGAGGCGGCGCTGGCCGAGACCTGCGCCCATGCCGATCTGAAGGACGGTCAGACGATTCTGGAGATGGGCTGCGGCTGGGGCTCGCTGTCGCTGTGGATAGCCGAGACCTATCCGAAGTCGAAGATTACGGCGGTGTCGAACAGTCACGGCCAACGCGGCCATATCGAAGCGCAGGCGGCGGCGCGGGGGCTGACCAATCTGACGGTCATCACCCAGGACATGAACGCCTTCGACACCGAGCAGCGCTTCGACCGCATCGTCTCGGTGGAGATGTTCGAGCATATGGCCAACTGGCGCGCCCTGCTGACCAAGGCGAGAAACTGGCTGACGCCGGACGGGCGGATGTTCATCCACGTCTTCACGCACCGCGACGCGCCCTATCGGTTCGACCATACCGACAGCGGCGACTTCATCGCGCAACACTTCTTCACCGGCGGCGTCATGCCCAGCCACGGCCTGATCCGACAGTTTCCGGACCTGTTCGCGGTCGAGCAGGAATGGACCTGGAACGGCGGTCACTATGCGAAGACCGCCAACGACTGGCTGGCGAACATGGACCGGAACGCTGCGCGTATCGCGGTGTTGATGCGGGAGACCTATGGCGACGACGCCAAACTTTGGACCCGTCGCTGGCGGCGGTTCTATCTGGCGACGGCCGGTCTGTTCGGAAACGACGAGGGCCGCACCTGGGCGGTCAGCCACTATCGACTGAAGCCGGCTTAAGGGAGACGAGGATGATCAAATATGTCGCGGCCTATCTCGGGGCCGGCCTGACCTTTGCAGCCATCGATTTCGTCTGGCTGACCACCATGACGAACCGGCTGTATAAGCCCGTCATCGGGCCGATCATGGCCGACAAGCCGGACATGAAGGCGGCGGTGGCCTTCTATCTGATCTCCATCGCCGGGACCGTGTTCCTGGCGATCGCGCCGGCCCTGAAGGAAGGGAACTGGACGCGGGCGGCGATCAACGGGGCGGTGCTGGGCTTCGTCGCCTACGCCACCTACGACCTGACCAATCAGGCGACGCTGGCGGTGTGGCAGACCAAGCTGACGATCATCGACCTGATCTGGGGCACGACCCTGACGATGCTGTCGGCGACCGGCGGCTATTTCGCCGCGCGCTGGGCCGAGGGCCGTTTCGGCTAAGCAGCCCGGCTGAGCCCGCGCTTGCGATTGCAGTCGCGCGTGTCTAAAGCTCGCGCCAGGGTTGATCGCGGGGGCGACAGTTGGGGGATGGCAGGCACCGATTGATGTCGGCGCGCGGCGCGGCCGATGCGGGCTGGGTCTATGGCGCGCATGTCGCCCGCTATGTCTCGCCGCTGCTGCTCTATCCGGTTCTGACGCGACGCTTGGGGCTGGAAGGGTTCGGGGTGTTCGCTTCGGCCATCGCTCTGGCCTTGGTGGTGTCGGTGGTGGTCGATTACGGGCAATCGCTGTCGGGGCCGCGCGACGTCGCCGGAGCCGTCGAAGGGCGCGGCGTCCTGGTCGGTCAGGCCCTGGCGATGCGCGGCGTGCTGATCCTGCCCGCCGCTGTGGTCGGCGTCGGCCTGGCGGCCTTCAATCCGGTTCTGGAAGGGGCGAGCGGCGTCGTGGCGATGGCGGTCGTGCTGGGCATCGGGCAGGGGGCCGGCCTGCTGTGGTTCTTTCAGGGCATTCGCGATCCCGGTTTGGCAGCGATGTTGGAGGTTGGCTCCGCTTTAGCCGCGACGGGGGTCGTTCTGGCGATGCCCGGTCTGAGCGTCGGCGGCGTGATGGCCGTTCAGGCGGGCGGCGTCTGGGCCGGATGGGTCGCGACCGGCATCCTGCTGCTGCGACGGCAGAGGGTTCAGGCGCCGGAGCGGGGCTTTGTGAGGCGTGTCCTAATCCAGGGCGGGCCGCTGTTCGCCAGTCGTGCAGTCATCGTCGCCTATACAGGGGCGGGCGTTCTGGTCGTAGCGGCGCTGGCTGGGCCGGCGCAGGCGGCGCTGTACGGGGCGGCGGACCGGCTGGTCGCAGCGTCCGGATCGCTGATGCGGCCGCTGGCCGGTCTGATTGCGCCCCGGATCGCCGGACTGCTGGGACAGGATCAGGCAGCGGCGTTTCGCACGGCGCGGTGGACGCTGGCGGCATCGACGGGGGCGTTCGTGCTGCTGGCGGCGGGACTGACGCTGGCGGCGCCGCTGCTGATCCGTCTGTTGTTCGGGCCGGGGTTTGCGGGCGCCGTCGAGGTGCTGCGACTTTTGGCCTGGGTGTTGCCGCTGGTGGCCGTCAGCCAAGTGCTGGGGCTGCATCTGATGAACCCGCTGCGGATGGATGGACGGTTCGCGCTGATCGTGGCGCTGGGCTGTGTCGCGACGCTGGGGCCGGCGGTGGTGTTGGCGCCCGGCCTTGGCGCGGTCGGCATGGCGGGCGCGCGGATCATCGGCGAGGCGGCGGTGGTCGTGGCGTGTCTAATCGGGTTGAGGGCGCATTGGGGCGCGCTGTTCCAGACCGGCGGGAGGCGTGATGTCCCGGCGATATGACTGGCTGATCGTCGGCGCCGGTTTCACCGGGGCGGTGGTCGCCGAACGGCTGGCGCGCGGGCTGGACCAGAGCGTGCTGGTGATTGATCAGCGCGACCATGTCGGCGGCAATGCGTACGACCGGCGCGATGCGGGCGGGCGGCTGATCCATCCCTATGGCCCGCACGTGTTCCACACCAACAGTGCGCGTATCTTCGACTATCTGAGCCAGTTCACGACCTGGCGGCCCTATGCCCATCAGGTCCAGGGGCAGGTGGACGGGCGACATGTGCCGCTGCCGTTCAATCTGGATTCGATCGAGACGCTATTTCCCGCCGCGATGGCCGAGCGGATGACGCAGGCCCTGGTCAAGCGGTTTGGTTTCGGGGCGCGGCCCAGCATTCATGACCTGCGACAGGCGGGCGACGATCCGGATCTGAGGCTGCTGGGCGACTATGTCTTCGACAAGGTGTTCGCCGGATACACCGCCAAACAGTGGGGTTTGCCGGTCGAGGCGCTGGACGCCTCGGTCACCGCGCGGGTGCCGGTCGCGGTCAGCCGGGACGACCGCTATTTCGTCGACCGCTATCAGGCCATGCCGCGCGACGGCTATGGGGCGCTGTTCCAGCGGATGCTAGACCATCCGAACATCGCGGTGTCGCTGAACACGCCGATGGATCAGGTGGGGGCGGGGTCGTGGGACCGGATGATCTATTGCGGCGCGCTGGACGACTATTTCGGCCGGTCGGTCGGGGCCTTGCCCTATCGCAGCGTGCGGTTCGACCATCAGGTCGTGGATGTCGAGGACGGCCTGACGGTCGGGACGGTCAACTATCCCAATGACTTCGACTTCACGCGCATCACCGATTTCCGCCACCTGACTGGCGAGCGCGGGCCGACGACGGCGACGGTGACCGAATATCCGACGGCTTATGAGGCGGGCGTGAACGACCCCTATTATCCGATCCTGACGGAGGCGTCGCGAGGGTTGGCGGGGCGATATCGCGAGATGGCGGCGACGCTGGCGGGCAAGGTCTGGTTCGCCGGGCGGCTGGCCGATTTTCAGTACTACAACATGGACCAGGCGGTCGGGCGGGCGCTGAGCCTGGTCGAAAAGTCGCTGGCGCCGGCCATCGCCCGGATGGCGGCATGAGGGCGTCGGTTTGGGCGGTGGTGGTGACGTGGAACCGGCGCGCGCTGCTGGAGCAATGCCTGGCGCACCTGATCGCCCAGACGCGGCTTTGCGACGGGGTGGTGGTGGTCGACAACGCCAGCGACGACGGCACCGCGGAGATGCTGGCCGACGCCTGGGCGGGGCAGGCGATGGTGGTGCGAATGCCGGTGAACACCGGCGGGGCGGGCGGCTTCAACGCCGGCATCCGTGCGGCGATCGAGGCGGGGGCCGACCGGGTCTGGCTGATGGATGACGACGTGCTGGCGGCGCCGGATGCGCTGGAGGCCTTGTTGGCGGCGGAAACGGAGCTGGCGGACGAGGGCGTCGTTCCGGCCTTCCTGTGTTCCAGCGTGAGGTCGCCTGAAGGGCATCTGACCAATACGCCCGAGATCGACCGGCGCGAGAATGTGCTGGGCTATCCGGCCTGGGGCGAGCGGCTGGAGCAGGGGATGGCGCCGGTGCGGCAGGCGACGTTCGTGTCGGTCCTGATCAGCCGCGCGGCAGTGATGCGGCACGGCCTGCCGCTGGCGCCCATGTTCATCTGGGGCGACGATACGGAATATACGCTGCGGCTGTCGCGCGACGAGCCGGGCTATCTGGTCGCGGCCAGCCGGGTCGAGCATGTGCGCGCGGCGCCGGGACGGCTGACCATCGAGACCGAGCCGGATGCGCGGCGCGAACGGCTGCATCGCTATCTGACGCGCAACGTCATCCTGGCCAAGCGGCGGCACGAGGGACGGCGCTCGGCGCTGCGCTATGCTGCGTCGCGGCTGAGGCTGGCGGGTCGGCTGGCGCTGGGCGGACGCTGGCGCAAGGCCGGGGTGCTGGTCGCCGGCGTGTTGGACGGGGCGCGGTTCGATCCCGAGGTCGAGCATTGCAGGCCGTCCTGAGCGCATCGCGGCGCGGAACGCTGCGCTGGTCGCAGGTGCGCGCGGCCTATGAGCGGCTGGCGTTGGGCTTGCTGGGCCTGGGCGTGACCTTGCCGCTCTTTCTGACGCCGGGGCAGGTCAGCGGGCCGCGGCTGGGGGATCTGGCGCTGGCGGTCGCCTTGCCGCTCGTAGGTTTGACGTGGCGAGGCATGGCGCCGGTTCTGAGGGCGGCGGGCGTGGTCGCGGCGACGTTCTTGGCGATGACGCTGCTGGTGCAGGTCGCGCAGGGCGGCGATCGGCTGAACGTCGGGGATGCGGCCTTCTGGTTTCGGTGGATCGCCTCGGCGTTGGCGGCGCCGGCCGCAGCGAGCCTGATCCTGAGGGACGAGCGACGGCGGCGGCTGTTCATCTGGGCTGTGCTGGCGGGCGCGACGTGTCACTTGGCGACCTATGCGTTGGCGATGCTGGTCGGGCTGGAGCCTTTGCAGGCCGTGGGGCTGGCGTCGCCGCGTGCGATGGTGACCACCACGGCCGCCCAGGTGCGCCTGACGACCCTGGCCGAGCATCCGAATGCGGCGATGGCGATGATCGGATTGGCGGTCCCGGCCGGCATGATGCTGGCGGGGCGGCATTGGGCGCGGCGCGCGACGACCTGGGGCGGCGTCGGCGTGACGGTTCTGGGGTTCGTCAGCACCCTGTCGCGGGGCGGCATGATGGCGGCGATACTGGCGGGGCTGGCGAGGATGGTCGTCGATTGGCGTCGGCGCGAGCGGGCTCGGCCGGTGGGGGTGGTGCTGACGGTCTGCGTGCTGGCGGCGGGCGCGATGGCTTTGCAGGCGGCGCGGTTCGACCTCGACGGCGGCCGGTTTGCGGGACGGTTCGACGGGGCGGCGCTGCGGGACAATCTGGCCGGACGGATGCTGACCTGGCGGCGGACCGTCGATCTGGTCGTGGAGCGGCCGATGGGGGCTGGCTGGTGGTCGGCGGACGAGATGGGGGCGTTTCGGGCGCTGTCGGTCAGCCACAACGGCTATCTGTTCACGGCGCGGACGGCGGGCGTGGTGAGCGCGCTGGTGCTGCTGGGGCTGCATCTGGCGTCGGCGGCGCGGCTGGACGCGCTGACGCCGCTGTCGGTCTATGTGCTGGCGGCGATGTTTGGAGAGGACCTGACGCAGGGGGCGGGGATGGTCTTCCTATGCTGTCTGGTGGGCGTCCTGGCGTGGCGAAGGCCGCTGGCGCCGTGAGGGTGCTGATCGTCAACACCCTGTATCCGCCGGCGCAGGTCGGCGGGGCGGAACGCAGCGTGGCGCAGTTGGCGCAAGGACTGAGGCGGGCGGGCGTCGAGGCGTCGGTGCTGACGCTGACGCCGGGGCGCGAGACGGTGAACGAACGGATCGACGGCGTGCCCGTGCAGCGGCTGCCGGTTCGAAATCTGTACTGGCCCTATGACGACACGCGGCGGTCGGCGGTCCGGCGAGCGGTTTGGCATGGGCTGGAGGCGGCCAATCCGCTGATGGATCAGGCGGTGGATAGGGCGGTCGCGTGGGTGCGGCCGGACCTGATCCATCTGCACCTGACGACGGGGTTTTCGCTGTCAGTCTATCGCGCGGTGACGCGGCGGGATCTGCCGCTGGTGCAGACGCTGAGGGACTGGTCGATGCTGTGCGCGCGGGCGTCGCTGTTTCGACGCGGACGGCGATGCGATCGGCGGTGTGGGTCGTGCGTGTTGCTGACGGCGGGCAAGCGGGTGGGGTCGCAAGCGGTGGATCATGTCATCGGCCTGAGCGGGGCTGTGCTGGAGACACATCGGGCGGCCGGCTATTTTCGACGGACGCAGGCGTCGGTGATCGGCAATGCAGCGGGCGCGGCGACGATCGCGCCAAGACCATCGTTGGCCGAGGCGCCGACGATGCGGTTCGGGTTTCTGGGGCGGGTCGAGCCGGAAAAGGGGATCGAGGTTCTGCTGGCGGCGACCAGAGGGTTGGGCGGCGACTGGACGCTGAATATCGCCGGGCGGGGCGAGGCGGATTACGTGCAGGCGTTGAGGCGGGCTTATGATGATCCGCGCATCGTCTGGCTGGGGAAGGTGGAGGCGGAGGCGTTCTGGCCCAAGGTGGATGTGCTGGTTGCGCCGGCGGTGTGGGCCGAGCCGTTCGGACGCAGCGTCGTGGAGGCGGTTCAGCAGGGACGGGGCGTGATCGCATCGCGCATCGGCGGCTTGCCGGAGGCGGCGCAGGGGGCGGGCATGTCAGCCTTAGTGGAACCGGGGGATGCAGGCGCGCTGACGGCGGCGATGCAGGCGGCTGTGGACCAGCCGGAACGCTGGCGTTTCGCGGCGGTCGGTGCGCCGGCCTGGACCGAGGAGTCGATCGTCGAGGCGCACAAGGCCGTCTATCGTCAGGTGCTGAGCAGCAGGTCTTCGATGATTTCGGCCGAGCGGGACCAGGCGTAACGGTCGGCGCGGCGAAGGCCGGCGTCGCGGCGAGCGACATCCGGTCGGCTGAGCATCTCAGCCATATAGGCGGCCAGGGCTGCGTCGTCGGCAGGGTCAAAATAGAGGGCGGCGTCGGCGCAGACCTCGCGCGTGGCGGGGATGTCGGAGGCGATGACCGGACAGCCGAGGGTCATCGCCTCAAGCGGCGGAATGCCGAAGCCTTCGTAGAGACTGGGAAAGACCAGGGCGCGCGCGCCGCCGAGCAGGGCGGTGATCTCGGCATCCGAGCGACGGCCGGCGAAGATCAGGCGCGGGTCGGCCGGGAAGGCGAAACGGTCGAAGACAGCGGGTCGGTCGCCGATGAAGACCAGCCGAACGGCAGGCTCGGCAAGGCGGGAAAGGGCGCGGATGGCGACGGCGAGGTTCTTGTTCGGCGTCAGATTACCCAGGGCCACGAAGTAGGGGCGGGTCGTCAGATCGAGGCGTGCAACGACGGCAGGGTCTTGCGTGACGATGCGAAGATGGTCGGCGCTATTCGGGGCGACAGCGATGCTGTCGAGCGACAGGTTCAGGACCGAGGCCAACTCGCACCGGGAAAACTCGGAGACGGTCGCCAGCCGCGCCCGGCGCGCCAGGATTCTGTTCAGGGCGCGGTGGACGGCGGCGTAGCCTGTTCGGAAATGCTCGGGATGACGAAAAACGGCGGCGTCGTGGATGACGACGATCTGCCGCCGGTGCAGCACCGGACCCGAACCCCCTAACGAAAGCAGCCGGCCATGGCGCGCGGTCCAGGCCAGGGCGGTCTGTTCCCAAAGATGGCCGCCCGGGCGCCCGATCTTGCGGGTCGGGATGTTGCGCAGGTTCAGGCCATCGGCGCCGGGGTGCGTCAACAGGACGTAGCGGTCGGCGGCACCGGGGCGCTGGTCAAGGGCGCGGACGATCTGACGCGCATAGCGCTGAACCCCGCTCATCGGCTGGGTCAGGAAGCGGCCGTTGATGAAGACGGGCTCAGCCACCCAGGCGTCTGCGGGCGAAGGCGTCGCGGTAAATCCGGACCGTCTGTTCGGCCATGCATGAGGCGGACAGCAGGCCCGGCGCAATCGGCAGGGGAACGACGCGGCTGGCCAGCGCGGCGCGCATCGCCTCGGCCAGATGATCGGGCGAGGCGTCGACAGGCAGGCGGTCGATGTGCGCGCCGGCCTGGATCAGACGCCCGATACCGCCGACGTCGGTGCAGACGATCGGCAGGCCCAAGGCGGCCGCCTCGATCATGGCGTAGGAATCGGCCTCATAACGGCTGGTCATGGCGAAAAGATCAAAGCCCGCCATCAGCGGCGCAGCGTCGCGTGCGCCCAGCAGACGTAGGGCGTCGCCGGCGGCGGTCCTGACCGACGGGGCCAGGTCGCCATCGCCGATCATGACGCCGGTGATGCGCGGATCGATGGCGTTCGCCCGGCGGACGGCGTTGGCGAACCGGACGGGGTCTTTCTGGGTGCAGAACCGGCCGATGAAGCCGATGACCAGAGCGTCGTTGGGAACGCCGAGGATCTGGCGGGCGGCGAGACGATCGTTGGCGGGCGGGGAGGCCAGGCCGTTGGGAACGATGTGCAAGCGGTTTCCGCCGAGCCGCCAGCGACGGGCGACGGCGGCTTCTTCCTCAGAGACGGCGATGATGGCGTCGCCGGACCGGGTCAACAAGGCCTCGGTTGCGCCGGCGATGATCGTCGCCAAGCTAGCCGGGCCCATCATCGGCAGGGCGTGAGGGGTGTAGATCCTGGCGGCGCCAGGCGCGTGGGCGAGGCGGACCAGGGCGCCGGCCTTGGCGCTGTGGCCGTGAACGATCTCGAACGGGTCGAGGCGGGCGATCAGGTGGTTCAGGGCTTGAAGAGCGGCGACGTCCCACGGTCCGACGCTGCGCCTCATCGGCAGGCGTTCGTTGGCGTGAAGAGGAAGGGCGGCGACTGCGGCCTCAAACCAAGGCTCGGCGCGGCGTGGCGACCAGATCAGGGATACCTGATGGCCGCTTCCGATCAGGGCGCGGGCCAGATCGACCACATGACGCCCCGAGCCGCCGCCGGACGGCTCGATGACCAGAAGAATGCGCAATGTCGTCCCCCGACGATGGCTCAGCGTTGCAACTGAAAGCCATCATCGAGAAACGTCAAGATTGCGTGCTTAGTTCACCGTCGCCTTGACGATCTTGCCGGGGCTGCGCGGCGGCTCGCCCTTGGGCAGGGCGTCGACGTGTTCCATGCCCGATTCGACCTGGCCCCAGACAGTGTACTGACGATCCAGGAAGGTGGCGTCGTCGAAGACGATGAAAAACTGCGAGTTGGCGCTGTTGGGGTCCGAGGTGCGGGCCATCGAGCAGACGCCGCGCACGTGCGGCTCGGCCGAGAATTCGGCCTTCAGGTTCGGCTTCTTGGAGCCCGAGGTGCCGGTGCCGGTCGGATCGCCGCCCTGAGCCATAAAGCCCGGGATCACGCGGTGGAAGACCACGCCGTCGTAGAAGCCTTCCTTGGCCAGCTCGGTGATGCGTTCGACGTGGCCGGGGGCCAGGTCGGGGCGCAGCTTGATGACCACGTCGCGGGCTTCGCCGTCGCCGGTGTCCAGGGTGAAGGTCAGGGTGTCGGCCATGTCGGTCGTCCTCTTTGGGTTGATTTGAGGCGGGACATAGCCCGCAACGCCGGTCGGGGCTATGTGGGAACGATGAGCGAAGACGAAAAGCCCCAAGAGCGCCGCCGGATGGTGAAACCGCCCACCGGCGGGACCGCCGCCGGACGCGGCATGGGCACCAAGATGAAGACGGCCGACACCAAGTCGATGTCGAGCCAGCAATGGATCAAACGCCAGCTGTCGGACAAATGGTCCGAAAAAGCGCGGGCCGAGGGCTGGCGCTCGCGCGCGGCCTTCAAGCTGATCGAGATCGACGACAAGTTCCGGCTGATCAAGCGCGGGTCAAAGGTCATCGACCTGGGCGCGGCGCCGGGCGGCTGGGTTCAGGTGGCGTTGAACCGGGGTGCCGGCGCGGTGGCGGGCGTGGACCTGCTGATGATCGCGCCGATCCCGGGCGCAACACTGCTTCAGGCTGACTTCACCCATCCGGGCGTGGACCAGCAACTGATCGACGCCATCGGCGGGGCGCCGGACCTGGTGCTGTCGGATATGGCGCACAATACGGTCGGGCATCGCCAGACGGACCATTTAAAGATCATCGCCCTGATCGAGATCGCCGCCGATTTCGCCATCCGTACCCTGAGGCCGGGTGGCAACTTTGTCTCCAAGAACTTCCAGGGCGGGGACGCCGGCGGAGTTCTGGCGCGGCTGCGCGAGGAGTTCGAGACGGTGAAATACGTCAAGCCGGCGTCGAGCCGTAAGGACAGCGCCGAGGTGTTTCTGGTCGCGCTGAATAAGCGATAATCGCGCGTACCGGAGAAAGTCGATGATGCCGGTCTTGGTTTTGGCTGCAGCGCTTCAAGCAGCTCCCTCGCCCTCAGCTGATGATCTCTCACCAGTATCCGACAAGGTCCTGCGGTACCTGCTCGATGGGGTTCATTTGGAGTACGTAGATACAGTCATTGGTGATCGAGCGCAGTTCTTCTTTCCCGAGGGTCGATACGTGGTCAATGGCAGAGCAAGAAGCGAAGGTCGCTATCGCGTGTCGGACGGTCGAATTTGCACTCAAGTCGGAGACTATTCCGAGAACTGCTTCCACGTGTTCAGTGACACCAGCGGACGTTTCTTTGTCGACCACCTACCAACACCCGGTGATGGCGAGGTCTCGGAAGTTCGCTTTGTTCCTGTCCTGGAAGCGCGCTGATAGAACGCGCATCTGGCGATAGACCAGCGATCGCTTGTAAGGCTTAGGCCGTAGCGACGGCGCTGCGCGCCCGACGCTCTTCGATTCGCGACCAGATGCGGTCGTGCAGGGCGAAGAAGAGCGTCTGCACCAGAGGCTCGACCATGCCGATGGTCAGCGCCGTGCGGATGTCGTTGGTCAGGGCGTAGGCCACGGCGACCGCCACGGCGAAATGCATGACGCCATAGGTGACGGTCTTCAGCGCGATCTGTTTGAACGACCGGGGCAGGGTGTGGCTGTGGCCGTGATGAGCGTCGTGCGAGCGGCGCTGTTCCTCGGGCGACATGATGTCGAGGCGGGCGGTGAACGCCTCTGTCGCCTCCTCGATATTGGAGGCCATGCGACGCCGCTCGACCTTATGCCAGACGCGGTCGTGGACGGTGTAGGCGATGGTCTGAAAGATCGGCTCGACCATGCCGACGGCCAGGGCGATGCGCCAGTCGCGGGTGATGACGAAGGCGACCAGGATGGCGACGATCAGGTGCATGACGCCATAGCTGGCGATCTTCAGAGCCAGTTTGCGCGCGGTGCTGAGGATGACGCCGACCATGCGGAGAGAATGGTGAGCGGCCCTGCGGGTTGCAAAGCAATAAAATCTATCGGGCCTATAACCGCAATCGCCCTTGCCCCCGACCCCCGCATCCCGTTATACGCGGCCCGCAAAACGGAGACTCCCTATGGAGATACGCGAAGGACTGACCTTCGACGATGTTTTGCTGGAACCCGGCGCATCCGAGTTCATGCCGGCGATGGTCGATGTCTCGACCCAGCTGACGCGCGACATCAAACTCAACATCCCGCTGCTGTCGTCCGCTATGGACACGGTGACGGAAAGCCGTCTGGCCATCGCCATGGCCCAGTCCGGCGGTCTGGGCGTTCTGCACCGCAACATGACCATCGAGGAGCAGGCCGACGAGGTCCGCGCCGTCAAACGCTATGAGAGCGGGATGGTGGTCAATCCTGTGACGGTCGGCCCGCAGACGACGCTGGGCGAAGTGCGCGAGATCGTGGCGCGCAAGAAGATCACCGGCTTCCCCGTCGTGGATCCGGCGACGGGCAAGCTGGTCGGCATGCTGACCCACCGCGACATGCGCTTCGAGAGCGACCTGAACGTCACCGCCGCCGCGCTGATGACCACGGGCGACCTGATCACGGTGCGCGAAGGCGCCAGCCGCGACGAGGCGCGCGAGCTGCTGAAGACCCGCAAGATCGAACGCGTCATCGTGGTGGACGAGGATTATCGGGCCGTCGGCCTGATCACCATGAAGGACATCGAGAAGGCCCAGGCCTTCCCCAACGCCGCCAAGGACGAGCAGGGCCGCCTTCTGGTCGGCGCAGCCTCCACCGTCGGGGACGCCGGTTACGAGCGCGCGATGGCTCTGGCCGAAGCGGGTTGCGACGTGGTGGTGATCGACACCGCCCACGGCCACTCGGCCTCGGTCGCCCAAGTGGTCGAGCGGATAAAGCGCGAGAACAACCGGCTGCAGATCATCGCCGGCAATGTCGCCACCTATGATGCGACGCGCGCTCTGATCGATGCAGGCGCCGATGCGGTGAAGGTGGGCATCGGTCCCGGCTCCATCTGCACCACCCGCATCGTCGCCGGCGTGGGCGTGCCGCAGCTGACGGCGGTGATGGATTCCGCGCGGGCGGCCAAGGGCACGGGCGCCTCGGTCATCGCGGACGGCGGCATCAAATATTCGGGCGACCTGGCCAAGGCCATCGCGGCCGGCGCCAACGTGGCCATGATGGGTTCGATGTTCGCCGGCACCGACGAAAGCCCCGGCGAGGTCTTCCTGTACCAGGGCCGCAGCTACAAGTCGTATCGCGGCATGGGCTCGGTCGGGGCGATGGCGCGCGGCTCGGCGGATCGGTATTTCCAGAAGGAAGTCTCGTCCGAGAAGCTGGTGCCCGAGGGTATCGAGGGTCAGACGCCCTACAAGGGGCCGATCAGCCCGGTCCTGCACCAGATGGTCGGGGGTCTGCGCGCCTCCATGGGTTATGTCGGCGCCGGCACGATCCCGGAGTTCCAGGAACGCGCCCGCTTCGTGCGCATCACCGGCGCGGGTCTGCGTGAAAGCCACGTCCACGACGTAATGATCACGCGTGAAGCGCCCAACTATCGGCAAGGGTAGGCGACCATGACGACCGAACTCACCTATCTGGCCCTGACGCTGATCCTGGCCCTGGTTCAGATCTTCCTGCCCGCCGGGGCGCGGACGGCCGAGTTCGGCTCGAAATGGAATGCGGGTCCGCGCGACGAGACGCCGACGGCGAAGAAGCCGCTGACCGGCCGTCTCGAACGCGCCCAGGCCAATCTGTACGAAACCCTGCCGCTGTTCATCGGCGCGGTGCTGATCGCCCATGTCATCGGCGCGTCCAGCGCCCTGACGGTGTGGGGCGCGGCGCTCTATTTCTGGGCGCGGGTGGTCTATGTGCCGCTTTACGCCTTCGGCGTTCCCTATGTCCGGTCGCTGGTCTGGGTGGTCTCGCTTGCGGGACTGGTCATGGTCCTGTCGTCCCTGTTCTTCGTTTGAAAGCCTGAATTGACCCCAGCCGCTCGCCTCGCCGCCGCCGCCTCCGTCCTGGACTCCATCGCCCAGGGCCGCCAACCGGCCGAGGCCGTCATGAAGGCCTGGGGCACGGCCAACCGCTACGCCGGGTCCAAGGACCGGCGCGCCATCGCCGACCGGGTCTATAAGGTGCTGCGCGCGCGCGGCCGCCTGTCGTGGATCATGGGCGGGCGCGAAGACGGTCGGGCCCTGGTCATCGGTTCGCTGCACGCCATCGACGGCCTTTCGCTGGAAGAGATTGAGGCCCTGCATTCGGGCGACGGCTACGGTCCGCGCCCGCTGTCCAAACAGGAGCGCAGCCGCATCACGGCCGGGCAGGGCGAACTGCCGGGCTGGGTCGCCGCGGGCCTGCCCGAGTTCGTGGTCGAGGATTTCAAGGCCACCTTCGGCGACCGCTGGGCCGAGGAAGCCCACGCCCTGATGGCGCCGCGCGCGCCGATCGACCTGCGCGTCAATGATGCGGCCGCCACGATCGATGCGGTCGAGGCCGAGCTGAAGGCCGCTGGTCTGGACGTGTCGCGCACGCCCTGGTCGGCCGTCGGCCTGCGCGTGCCGTCGGAACCGCCGCCCAACATCCAGGCGCTGGACGGCTTCAAGGCCGGTCGGTTCGAAATCCAGGACGAAGGCAGCCAGGTCGTCTGCTGGCTGGCGGGCGCTGCACCCGGCATGACGGTGGTGGATTACTGCGCCGGCGGCGGCGGTAAGACGCTGGGTCTGGCCCAGGCGATGAAGGCGCAAGGCAAGCTGGTCGCCTCGGATGTCGTCAACAAGCGGCTGGAGAACATCCGTCCTCGCCTGCAGCGCGCGGGCGTCGAGGCGGAGCTGGTCCTGATCGGTCAGAACGGCGGCGGCCTGGAAGACCTGAACGGGCAGGCCGATCTGGTCTTCGTCGATGCGCCCTGTTCGGGATCTGGCACCTGGCGTCGTCGGCCCGAGGATGCTTGGCGGCTGACGACCGAGGAGGTCGAAAAGCTGCACGGCCTGCAGGTGCGTATTTTGAGCCAGGCGACCAAGCTGGTGAAGCCGGGCGGCCGTCTGGTCTATGTCACCTGTTCGATGCTGGCGCGCGAAAACGAGGCCAGCGTGGACGCCTTCGAGGCCGCCAATCCCGATTTCCGCCCGGTCGCCGTCGCCGATGTCCTGTCGGCGCCGCAACTGAGCCAGGCGGCTCAGGCGAAGTTCGCCGAGCTGGCGTCCGGGGCGCGGCTGCGCCTGTCGCCGGCGTCGGCCGACACCGACGGATTCTTCGCCGCCGTCTACGAGCGCGCGGCATGAAGCTGGCGCGGCATGGCGGGGTCTCGCTGCTCTACGTCATGGCCGCGCCTGCTGAATACGGCCCGCACCTTCAAGCCCGGATCGCGCCGCTGATGACCGGCGTCGGTCCTGTTGAGGCCGCCGTGAGCCTGGGCGCCGCCCTGGCGCGGCTGGAGGCGGCGGGCGATCTGCCGGATCTGATCGTATCGCTGGGCTCGTGCGGATCGCGGGTGCTGGATCATGCGGCGGTCTATCAGGCCTCGTCCGTCGCCTATCGCGACATGGACGCCAGCCCGCTGGGTTTTCCGAAGGGCGTGACCCCCTTGCTGGACCAGCCCGCCGTCCTGTCTTTGCCGTGCCCGATCCCCGGCGTGCCGACGGCCTCCCTGTCGACGGGTGCGAACGTCGTCTCCGGCGTCGCCTATGACGCCATCGACGCCGAGATGGTGGACATGGAGACTTGGGCCCTGGTCCGCGCCGCCCAGACCTTCGGTGTGCCCCTCATCGCCTTGCGCGGCGTGTCGGACGGCCGCGCCGAGTTGAAGGCGTTGGAGGACTGGACCTCGACCCTGCATCATGTCGACGAGAACCTGGCCGCCGCCCTGGATCGCTTGATCGCCGTGCTGGAGGCCGACGGACCCGCCGCTCTTGAGCTTCCCGCCCTTGAAATATCGGCCCCGCCCGGCCAAGACCCCGCCCAACTTCCTGCCCCGGATTCGCTCACGCCATGACCACGCCGCAAGACCACCAAAAGGTCCTCATCGTCGACTTCGGAAGCCAGGTGACGCAACTGATCGCGCGGCGCCTGCGCGAGGCCAGCGTCTATTGCGAGATCCATCCGTTCCAGAAGGCGGAAGCGGCTCTGACGGCCATGAACCCGGCGGCCATCATCCTGTCGGGCGGTCCCGAGAGCGTGCATGAAGAGGGCAGCCCTCGCGCGCCGCAGGGCGTGTTCGAGGCGGGCGTGCCGGTGCTGGGCATCTGCTACGGCGAGATGACGATGTGCGAGCAGCTGGGCGGCAAGGTCGAGGGCGGGCACACGCGCGAGTTCGGCCGCGCCGAGATCACGGTTCAGAAGACCTCGCCTCTGCTGGCAGACCTGGCCCCCGTCGGCGAGAACGAAGAGGTCTGGATGAGCCACGGCGACAAGATCGTCGCCATCCCGCAAGGCTTTGACGTGGTCGCCTCGTCCGAGGGGTCGCCCTATGCGGTGATCGCCGACGAGGCTCGTCGCTTCTACGGTGTTCAGTTCCACCCCGAAGTGATGCACACCCCGCGCGGCCATCAGATGCTGAAGAACTTCACCCACGGCATCGCGGGCTTGAAGGGCGACTGGACCATGGCCGCCTATCGCGACGAGAAGATCGCCCAGATCCGCGAACAGGTCGGCGACGCCAAGGTGATCTGCGGCCTGTCGGGCGGGGTGGACTCCTCGGTCGCCGCCGTCCTGATCCATGAGGCCATCGGGGATCAACTGACCTGCGTGTTCGTCGACACAGGCCTGTTGAGAAAGGACGAGGCGACCCAGGTCACGACCCTGTTCCGGGAACACTACAACATCCCGCTGGTGCATGTTGATGCATCAAAGGAATTCCTCGGCGAACTGGCCGGGATTGCCGACCCCGAAACCAAGCGCAAGACCATCGGCCGGCTGTTTATCGAGGTGTTCGACCGCGAATCCGCCAAGATCGAGGGGGCCGAATTCCTGGCCCAGGGCACCCTCTATCCGGACGTGATCGAGAGCGTCTCCTCGTCCAGCGGCAAGGCCCACGTCATCAAGAGCCACCACAACGTCGGCGGCCTGCCCGACTATATGAAGCTGAAGCTGGTCGAACCTCTGCGCGAACTGTTCAAGGACGAGGTTCGCGCCCTGGGCCGCGAACTGGGGCTCAGCGACGCCTTCGTCGGCCGCCACCCGTTCCCCGGACCGGGCCTGGCCATCCGTATCCCCGGCGAGATCACGCCGGATGCCGTCGAGACCCTGCAACAGGCCGACGCCATCTATCTCGAAGAAATCCGCAAGGCGGGCCTCTATGACAAGATCTGGCAGGCCTTCGCCGTCCTGCTGCCGGTCAAGACCGTCGGCGTCATGGGCGACGCCCGCACCTATGAGAAGGTCCTGGCCCTTCGCGCCGTCTCCTCCACCGACGGCATGACCGCCGACTTCTACCAGTTCCCGTGGGACGTCCTCTCCAAGACCGCCACCCGCATCATCAACGAGGTCCGCGGCGTCAACCGCGTCGTCTATGATGTGACGTCCAAGCCGCCGGGGACGATAGAGTGGGAATAATTCGGGCCTCTCGGGAGCTTTCGAGAACGCTTCCGAAATGGGCTGTAAGTTGCTGACGCGAAAGTGAATTCTGTCGAGACCCTTCGGAGCCTTTCGGAGGGTCTTTTTTTCGTGATGCCGACCTGTCTGACGGTATCGCGCTCCGTTGCTCCCATGGATTCCGGCTCATACCGTCTGGGCCACGGCGAGCCGTTGACGGTATTCTTTTCAAGCAAGACGCTGAAAAGGCGAGAAAATATCGACCTCGAACCGCCGATTTCCGGGCCTGTCCGGTGCGAGGAGGTTTTACCGTGCTTACCGATGCCGCTCTGAAGAATTTGAAGCCTAAATCAAAGCCTTACAAGAGTACCGACAGGGACGGCTTGTACGCCTACATCTCGCCCGGGGGAGCGATCTCGTTCCGCTACGACTATCGCTTCAACGGTCGGCGAGAGACGCTCACCCTGGGGCGCTACGGACGGGGCGGTCTGAGCCTCTCGCAGGCGCGGGAACGTCTGTTCGAGATCAAGCGGACCATCGCGGACGGCGTGTCGCCCGCCCTGGAGAAGCAGCGCGCCAAGCGTCGTCTGAAAGAGGCGCGCAGCTTCGAGCATGTCGCCCAGCGTTGGATGGACACCGCACCGATGGCGGACAGCACACGGAACATGCGCCGGTCGATCTTCAATCGCGAGGTGCTGCCGCAGTGGCGAAACCGCCTGCTTAGCGAGATCACTCCCGACGACATCCGGGCGCACTGCAAGACCATCGTGGACCGCGGCGCGCCGGCGACGGCGATCCATGTGCGCGACATCGTCAAACAGATCTACGCCTGGGCGATTCTGCACGGCGAGAAGATCGACAATCCGGCCGACGGCGTCGGGCCGGCGTCGATCGCGACCTTCCGGCCGCGAGACCGCAGCCTGTCGCCGAGCGAGATCCGCATCATGCTGGGGCTTCTCGGAGAGGTGGCGACCCTGCCGACCATCCGGCTCGGGCTGAAGTTCATCCTGCTCAGCATGGTGCGAAAGAGCGAACTGCAGGATGGCGTCTGGCCAGAAGTGGATTTCGAGAACGCCGTCTGGTCGATCCCGGCGGCGCGGATGAAGCGCTCCCGGCCCCACAACGTCTATCTGTCGACCCAGATGCTCGACATCCTGATCGCCCTGAAGACCTGCGCGGGGAACTCCAAATACATCCTGCCGTCGCGCTACGACGCGGACGCGCCGATGTCGCGGGCGACCTTCAATCGCGTGACCTCCGCCATCGCCGCGCTGGCGAAGAAGCGGGGACTGCCTTTGGAGCCGTTCACCGTGCACGACCTGCGACGGACGGCTTCGACCCTGTTGCACGAGATGGGGTTCAACTCGGACTGGATCGAAAAGGGCTTGGCTCACGAGGAGCGGTCGTCGCGCGGGGTCTACAACAAGGCGGAGTTCGAGATGCAGCGACGGCATATGGCGCAGCAGTGGTCGGACGCGGTCGAGGCCTGGGAGGCCGGGCGGACGTTCACGCCGGTGCTCAGTGTGCCGGAGGGAGAGGGACCTCGCTTCGATCCAAAGTTCTGACGGGTCGGCTGACGCGTCGGCGGACATCGGGCGGCGGGGCGCGGCGGATCGGCTGGTTGCGGCGCCGCTCGAGCCACGCCTCGACCTCGGCCAGGTCCCAGACCACGCAGCGGGGCGTCAGAAGGAACCGCTTCGGAAACTCGCCCCGGCGCTCCATCTCCCAGATGGTGCTGTCGGCGAGCGGCACCATCTGGTGCAGTTCAGGTTTCTTGATCGTGCGGCGTAGGGGTGGGCTGGCCTGGGCCATCGAAATCTCCGCTTTGCTGGGAGAATCGAACCCGAAAGATTGCGACAGGCCTAGCCGTATCCTCTCCACCGTAGGCTTGCGCATCCCCTGGCGTCAGCGGCTTGAATACTTCCATATTTCGACTAATGCGGAACTATGGAAGCCGAAGCCTCGATTCTCGCTCTCGCTGCCCTGGCGCAGTCGACCCGGTTGGAGGCGTTTCGTCTCCTGGTCCGTCACGAACCGGAGGGCCTGCCGGCCGGTGACATCTCCAATCACCTCGCCATCCCGGCCAACACGCTTTCGTCCCATCTGGCCGTCCTAAGCCGGGCGGGGCTGATCCAGTCGGAACGTCGCAGCCGGTCGATCATCTATCGGGCCGACCTGGACCGGCTTCGCGACCTGGTCCTGTTCCTGCTCAAGGACTGCTGTGGGGGCAGGGCGGACCTGTGCGAGCCGCTGTTGGCAGACCTCGCGCCCTGTTGCTCGTGAGGACGCCATGGACATCGTAATCTATCACAACCCCGCGTGCGGGACGTCTCGCAACGCCTTGGAGCTGATCCGGCACGTCGGGATCGAGCCTCACGTAATCGAGTATCTGAAGACGCCGCCGTCGCGCGCCATGGTCGCTTGGCTGGCCGGGCGGACCGGCGCGCCGCTGCGTGACCTGCTGCGGGAGAAGGGCACGCCCTTCGCCGAGCTGGGTCTCGAGAACCCCGACCGGACGGATGAGCAACTGCTCGATGCGATCGAGGCCCATCCGATCCTGCTCAACCGTCCGATCGTCGTCGGTCCCCTGGGGGTTCGTCTCTGCCGCCCGTCGGAGGCCGTGCTGGACCTGCTGCCGGTCGAGAACCTGAAGCCCTTCACCAAGGAAGACGGAGAGGTCGTCATCGACGCCGACGGCCGGCGGGTGGGACGATGACCGAAGCGCCCGCCAGGTCGCCACGCCGCCTGTCGTTCCTTGATCGCTGGCTGACGGTGTGGATTTTCGCCGCCATGGCCGTCGGCGTTCTGCTCGGAACCATGGTGCCGGGCCTGCCCGCCTGGGTCGACAGCCTCTCGGTCGGTACCACCAACATCCCGATCGCCATCGGCCTGATCCTGATGATGTACCCGCCGCTGGCCAAGGTCCGCTATGAGGCCTTGCCGCGCGTGTTCGCCGACAAGCGGGTCCTCGCGCTGTCGCTGGTCCAGAACTGGATTCTGGGTCCGGTGCTGATGTTCGCTCTAGCGGCGATCTTCCTGCGCGATCAGCCGGAATATATGACCGGCGTGATCCTGATCGGCTTGGCGCGCTGTATCGCCATGGTGCTGGTCTGGAACCAGTTGGCCCGAGGCGACAACCAGTATGTGGCCGGTCTCGTGGCCTTCAACTCGATCTTCCAGATCCTGTTCTTCAGCCTCTATGCTTGGCTCTTCCTCACCGTTCTGCCGCCGCTGTTCGGCCTGCGGGGCAGTGTGGTGGACGTCAGCGTCTGGACCATCGCCGGAGCCGTGCTCGTCTATCTCGGCGTTCCGTTCGTGGCGGGCTTTTTGACGCGCCGCTGCCTGATCGCCCGCAAGGGCGCCGGTTGGTACGAGCGTCGTTTCCTGCCGCGCATCGGACCGATTACGTTGATCGCGCTGCTCTTCACCATCGTGGCCATGTTCAGCCTGAAGGGTGGAGAGGTCGTGGCCCTGCCGCTGGATGCCCTGCGCATCGCCATTCCGCTGACGATCTACTTCCTCGTCATGTTCGTCGTCAGCTTCCTGATGGGCAAGCTGATCGAGGCCGACTACCCGCGCACCACGGCGCTGGCCTTCACGGCGGCCTCCAACAATTTCGAGCTGGCCATCGCGGTCGCCATCGCGGCGTTCGGCCTGGCCTCGCCGGTCGCCTTCGCCGCTGTCATCGGCCCGCTGGTGGAGGTGCCGGTGCTGATCCTGCTGGTGTCGGTCGCCCTCTGGATGGGCCGGCGGTGGTTCCCGGAAACGGTCCCGCCGGCGGACGCCGGGTGATGGTGGTCCTCTATCTGATCGAACCGACCGACGCCGGCCTGATCGCCGCGCTGCGGGCCGAAGGCCTGCCCGCGCCCGACGCCGGCCGCTACTTCAGCGCCGATCACCACGGCGCCGTCGTCGGCTATGTCGGACTGGAAGGGGAGGGGCGCGACCTGCTGGTCCGCTCGCTGGTCGTCCTCGCCGACCGGAAAGCGCGGGGCCTGGGAGCCCGGGTGCTGGCCGCCGCCGAGATCATCGCCGGCGACATGGGCGGCGCACGCCTGCATCTGCTCACCACGGCGGCCGAGCCCTTCTTCGCCCGACACGGCTACCGGGCGGCGAACCGCCAGACGGCGCCGGAGGCGATCCGACGGACCCGCGAGTTCGCTGGACTCTGCCCGGCGTCGGCAGCCTATCTGACCAAGGACCTCTGATGGCCTTCGCCCGCCTGCGCCCGCTTCCCGATCCGGATCACCTGCCGGCCTTGGACAAGGCCTATCTCTCGGCCGATCCGGCCCGCGGTCTGGGGCCGCACGACCAACCACCCCGGATCCTGCTCCTCTACGGATCGCTGCGCGAACGGTCCTACTCGAGGTTCTGCGTCGAGGAGGCGGCTCGCCTGCTGCAATGGATGGGATGCGAGACCCGCATCTTCGACCCGTCGGACCTGCCTCTTCCGGGGGCGCCGGGCGACGATGACCACCCGGCGGTGCGCGAACTGCGCGACCATGCCCTGTGGTCCGAAGGCATGGTCTGGTGCAGCCCGGAGCGGCACGGTCAGGTCTCGGGCCTGATGAAGCTGCAGATCGATCATCTGCCCCTGAGCATGGGCGGCGTGCGCCCGACCCAAGGGCGGACCCTGGCCGTCATGCAGGTCTCCGGCGGGTCGCAGAGCTTCAACGCCGTCAACACCCTGCGGCTGCTCGGCCGCTGGATGCGGATGATCACCATTCCCAACCAGTCGAGCGTGGCCAAGGCCTTCCAGGAATTCGACGACGCCGGGCGAATGAAGCCGTCCGCCTACTATGAGCGCATCGTCGATGTGATGGAGGAGCTGGTCCGTTTCACCATCCTGTCCCGGCCTCACGCCGCGCAGCTGGTCGATCGCTATTCCGAGCGCAAGGCGGTCGGAATTCCGATCGACGCAGCGACCGATCTCTCGTCGATAGCGGTTGCGCCCCAATCCCGACCAAACGCCTGAATGTCGGTCTGCTTAATGTCGGCAGTCTCGGTCCTGAAGGACTTCGATGACCTTGCAGGCTGAAACCCGGCCGCCGGCGCAGTCGGCCGTCATCCGTGAAAGTTCAGTCTGGAGCGCCTGTAACTGCCGAATCTTCTCCGTGACATCGGCCAGATGCCGTTCCGCGATGGCGTTCGCGTCACTGCAGGGGCGGTCGGGGTGATCGGCAAGGTCGAGGAGCGAGCGGATAGCGTCGAGGTCGAAGCCCAACTGGCGGGCGTGCCGGATAAAGCCGAGCCGGCGTAGTGCGGGTTCGTCGTAGAGCCGACGGTCGCTGGCGGTGCGCGGCGGCTCGGGCAGGAGCCCGGCCTGCTCATAGAAGCGGATGGTCGGCACCTTCACGCCGGTCGCGGCGGAGAGCTTGCCGATGGTCAGATGCGGAGCGGGAGTGAGCGTCATCGGCTGAAAATAGGCGCTTGATCCTCTAGTGACTAGAGGATGTAGACCAGTCTTCATGGACACGAGCGAGACCGCCTGCCGCCCGGCCGCCGGCTGCTGCGGACACGATGTGAAGTTTGACGGCTCCACGCCGGCCTATCGCCGCGTGCTGGTGGCCGTGATCGTCATCAACCTCGTCGGCTTCGTCGCGGTCTTGGCCGGCAGTCTCGCGCAGGGGTCGGCCGCGCTCGCCGCCAACGCCCTCGACTTCCTCGCCGACAGCGTGACCTACGCCGTGAGCCTTTGGGTTATCGGCCGCTCGGTGCGCCTCCGCGCCGGCGCAGCCCTCGCCAAGAGCGCCAGCCTGGTCGTGCTGGGGCTGTCGGTCCTCGGCTTCGCGGTCTGGCGGGCCATGACCGGGGCCGCGCCGGAGGGCTTCGTGATCACGGGCCTGGGTCTGTTCGGCTTCGCCGCAAACCTGGTCGCCGCCACCCTGCTGCTGCGCTTCAGGGACGGAGACGCCAATGTTCGATCGGTCTGGCTCTGTACGCGCAACGACCTGGCCCACAACCTCGGCGTCGCCGCGGCGGGCGGTCTGGTCTGGCTGACGGGATCGCGCTGGCCGGATCTCGCCGCCGGCGCCCTGCTGGCCTTCATCTTCCTTCAATCCGCATGGTCGATCACCCGTCAGGCGCTCGTCGAGACCCGCGTGAACGCTCGCTCGTCCGCCGCCCTGCCTGGAGCGGGCGCTTGATCCGCCGGGCCCGATCCGGCGTGACCGGTCGTCGCAGCAGGGCGGGCCGGAGCGCGGTCCCGTCGCGCAAGGCCGGGGCGGCCGGAGCAGCGTATTTTGTAACAGATTGCCGATACGGGCGAACGAAAGTATGCAGCCGCCGATGACCTGGTCGATGGTGACATGGGCGAAGTTGATTCTGGCGGTGACCTTCGTCGCCGCCGCCTTCTTCGTCGCGCCCATCGCTGACGCAGCGACCTGCCAGCCCGAACCGCCCGCCGCCCACGCCCTGGTTGATCACGATCCGGCCGAAGGCGACCACACCGGCGGCAAGGACCACGGCATCTGCTCGCACGGCCATTGCCATCACACCGCCGCCGCTCGCACGGCGGTCGGCGAAGACCTGCCTCTGCAGGCCTTCGACCGGCCGCTCCACGCCTTGCCCCTGAGCGATCTCTTCGGCTCCATCGCGCCAGACGGACTGAAACGCCCTCCCAGAGCCTGACACGACGACCGCGCTTCCGCGCGGGCTCTCTCGTGTCACTCCCTCTGGAAGATGAATCATGCCTGCCTCATATCGCCGGCCGCCGCGTTTCGCGGTCGGCTGCGCGCTCGCCGCTATCGCGGCTGTGCTGGCCAGCCCCGCGTGGGCTGACCCTGCGCCTTCGTTCGCCGAGCTCCTCGCCCGGCTGGACCAGACCCCGGCCACCACGGAAGCCGGCGCGCTTCTGGACGCCGCCGAAGCCCGGGCGCGCCAGGCGCGTGTCCGCCCCAACCCGACCCTCGCGCTCGATGCCGAGAACGCGTTCGGGAGCGGGCCCTTCTCTGGCTACGGCAATGCCGAGACCACGCTCTCGATCACTCAGGATCTTGAGCTCTGGGGTCGACGCACGGCTCGCATCAACGCGGCCCGCGCCGATGCCGGGACCGCCTCGCTCCGACGAGATCTGGCCGTGGTCGACGCCGCCGGACGGTTGGCGCTGGTCTACGCCGACGCCGAGGCGGCCGAGCGGCGCGCGACCTTGGCCGAGGAGAACCTGAGCCTCACCCTCGCCGACGCCCGCGCGGCCTTGGTGCTGGTGGAGGAGGGGCGCGAGCCGCTTCTGCGCGGCATCCAGGGCGAGAGCGAAGCCGCCGCCGCGCGCGCCGGTCTCGACGAAGCCATCGCCGAACGGGACGCGGCCTTCGCCCGGCTCACGGCGGTGGCCATGCTCGCCGAGCCGGTGACGACCATCGACGTCAGCTTGCTGGACCTCGCGCCGGCGACCGCCCTTTCGCCGACGGACCAGACGCCGACCGTGCGCGTGGCCGAGGCTGAGCGCTCGGCCGCAGAAAGCCGCATCGCGGTCGAACGCACGCGGTCGCGACCGGACGTCAGCGCCAGCGTCGGACTTCGCCGCTACGAGGCGGAAGACGCGACGGCGCTGACCTTCGGCCTCAGCCTGCCCCTGCCGCTGTTCGATCGGAACCGCGGCAACATCGAAGCCGCCCAGGCGGACTTCAGGGCGGCCGACGCCCGGCTGATGACCGCCCGTCAGGAAGCCCAGGCGGACCGGGCCGCAGCACAGGCGCGCCTCCGCGCCTCGGTGAGCCGCGTCAACGCCGCCGACGCCGGGGTGACCTCCGCCGAAGAAGCCTACCGCCTCTCGCGGATCGGCTTCGAGGCGGGCCGGATCTCGCAGCTCGAGCTTCGCGCGACCCGTACCGCCCTGGTCAACGCCAGAACCGCCGCCGTGGACGCCCGCCTCGCCCGGGTCCGCGCGGAAATCGATCTCGCGCGCCAGGACGGCCGCGCCCCCTTCCAAGGAGCCCAATGATGCGCAAGCGCACTTCCAACAAGACCTTGCTGATCGGCGGGGTCGCCGCCCTCGTCATCCTCGGGGCCGGGGGTCTTTACCTCGCCATGGGACGGTCGGATCCGCCCGCCGCCGAAGGCGCGGCGGCTGAAGGCGAAGCCAGTCACGCCGAAGAGGAGGGCGGTCACGCCGAAGGCGAGGCCGAAGCGCCCGAGGGCTTCGTCGCTCTCAGCGCCGCCCAGGCCCAAGCCGCCAATCTGGTCGTCGTCGGCGTCGGTCGGGGCGGGGGCGCCGAGACCCGGCTCTCCGGTCGCGTCGAACCCATGATCGACGCCCGCGCCGCCGTCGCCGCGTCTGTCGGCGGACGGGTGGAACGGGTGCTGGTGGCGCCCGGCCAGTCCGTTCGGATCGGCCAGCCCCTGGCCAGCCTCGTGAGCGGCGACGCGGCCACCTTCCGCGCCGACGCGGACGCGGCCGCGGCCCAGTCCGAAGTCGCGCGCCAGGCCTATCAGCGCAACAGCAACCTCGCCGACCAGGGCGTCGTCGCCCGGCAAGAGGTCGAGGCGTCCCGGGCGCAGCTGCTCAGCGCCGAGGCGGCGGCCCGAGCGGCCCGCGCGCGGTCGAGCGCGGCCGGATCGCCCAACGCCGCCGGACGGCTGAGCGTGAACAGCCCGATCGCCGGCGTGGTCACCAGCGTTCAGGTCGGCCCGGGCGGCTTCGTCCCGCAGGGCGGCGTGATCGCCGAGGTGACCAACCCCGCCCGCGTCGAACTCGTGTTCAATGCGCCGCCGCACCTTGCGGCGCTCGTCCGCGCGGGATCGACCTTGCGGGTCTCCAGCCCCGCGGGCGATTTCGACGCCGTCGTCACCGGCGTCGCCGCCGGGGCGGGCGCGGAAAGCGGCGCCACCGTGATCCGGGCGCGCCCGACGGGAGCGACCCTGCCGCCGGCCGGCTCCGCCGTCACCGGCGCGATCGTAACGGGTGAAGCCGCCGGCGGCCTGACCGTGCCGACGGAAGCCATCCAGACCGTCGACGGCGCCAGCGTCGTTTTCATCCAGGTCCCGAACGGCTTCCAGCTCCGTCCCGTGCTCGTCGGTCGCCAGGCCGGGGGACGCACGGAGATCCTGCGCGGCCTCGACGGGTCCGAGCGGGTCGCCGGAACCAACGCCTTCCTCCTCAAAGCCGAACTCGCCAAGGGCGAGGCCGAGCACGGCCACTAAGGGGGCGCGCGAATGTTCAAATTCATCATCGAGCTGTCGGTCAAATTCCGATGGTTCATCGTCCTGGCCACGGCGCTCGTCGCGGCCTACGGCCTCCTCGAACTGACACGGTTGCCGATCGACGCCGTGCCGGACATCACCAACCGTCAGGTGCAGGTGACCACCGTCGCCCCGGCCCTGGCCCCCGAACAGATCGAACGTCAGGTCACCTATCCGATCGAGACCGCCATGGCCGGCATCCCCGGTCTGACCTCGACCCGGTCGCTGAGCCGCAACGGCTTCAGCCAGGTGACCGTCATCTTCACCGACCAGACGGACATCTATTTCGCCCGTCAGCAGGTCGCCGAACGACTGGCGCAGGCGCGCGAGACGATGCCCGAAGGCGTCGAACCGGCGCTGGCGCCCATCACCACCGGCCTGGGCGAGGTGCTGATGTGGACGGTGGACTACAAGCCGTTCAACAGCGCCAACCTGGCCAGGCCGGGCCAGACCGGCTGGCAGGCCGGCGGCGCCTATCTGACGCCTGAAGGCGATCTCCTCACCACCCCGCAACAGCGCGCCACCTATCTGCGCACCGTGCAGGACTGGATCATCGCTCCGCAGATGCGGACGGCGCCCGGCCTGGCCGGCGTGGATACGGTCGGCGGTTATGTGAAGGAATACGCGGTTCGTCCGGATACGGCGCGTCTGTCGGCCTACGGGCTCGGCATGGGCGACCTCATCCAGGCGCTCGACCGGGCCAACACCCAGGCCGGGGCCGGCTATGTGCAGCGTGCGGGCGAGGCCCTGACCGTTCGCACGGACGCGCTGGCCTCGACCGTCGAGGACCTCGCCCAGGCGCCTGTCGTCAATCGAAGCGGCCTTGTGGTCCGCGTCGCCGACGTCGCCACCGTCGAGGTCGGCCAGGCCCCGCGTCTGGGCGGCGCCAGCCGCGACGGACACGAAGCGGTCCTCGGCACCGCCCTGATGATCGCGGGCGGCAACAGCCGCACCGTGGCCCAAGCCGCCGGCGATCGGCTCGAGGAGGTGCAGAAGACCCTGCCGCCCGGCATCGAGGCCGTGACGGTGCTGGACCGAAGCGCCCTGGTGAACTCGACCATCGCCACGGTGGCGCGCAATCTGACCGAAGGCGCGCTCCTGGTCATCGTCGTGCTCTTCCTGCTGCTCGGCAACATCCGGGCGGCGAGCATCACGGCGTTGATGATCCCGATCAGCTTCCTGTTCGCCGTCATCGGCATGAACCGGTTCGGCATCAGCGGCAATCTGATGAGCCTCGGCGCGCTGGACTTCGGCCTGCTTGTCGACGGCGCCGTGGTCGTTGTCGAGAACACCCTGCTGATGCTCAGTCAGAAGCGCGCGGAGGCCGGGCGCATGCTGACGCGGCGCGAGCGTCTCGGCGTCGCCGCCGCGGCGGCGCGCCAGATGGTCAAGCCGGCCGCCTTCGGTCAGCTGATCATCCTGCTCGTCTTCACCCCCCTGCTGATGCTGGAAGGGGTCGAAGGCAAGACCTTCATCCCGATGGGCGCGACGGTTATGCTGGCCTTGGTCGGCGCCTTCATCTTCTCCTTCACCTTCGTGCCGGCGATGACGGCGCTCTTGGTGCGGGATCCCAAGAAGGTCGAGGTCGACGAACACGGCCATGCCCACGAGCACGAGACCTTCCTGCTGCGCCACGCGCGCCGCTGGATCGCTCCGGCCATTCGCACGGCCGTCGATCGTCCGAAGATCGTCCTGCTCTCCGCGCTCGGCGCCCTGGTCATCGGCGGCATCACCTTCACCACCCTCGGCCGGGAGTTCATCCCGACCCTGGACGAAGGCGACATCGCCATGCAGGCGCTGCGGGTTCCGTCAGCCTCGCTCGAGCAGTCGCTCGCCATGCAGATGGCGATCGAGCGGGCGATCAAGGCCCAGCCGGAAGTGGAGACCATGTTCTCGCGGACCGGCACCGCCGAAGCGGCTGTGGACCCCATGCCGCCCAACATCTCCGACAGCGTCATCGTTCTGAAGGACCGCAAGGACTGGCCCAACCCGGGTCTGGAGAAGGAGGAGCTGATCGCCCGCTTCGAGGAAGTCGCGTCGCGGCAGATCGGCAACAACTTCGAATTCAGCCAGCCGATCGAGCTCCGCTTCAACGAGCTGATCTCGGGGGTGCGGACCGATCTGGCGGTCATGGTCTATGGCGACGACTTCGCCACCATGCAGCGGGTCGCCGACCAGGTGGCCAACGCCCTGCGCCAGACGAACGGGGCGGCCGACGTGAGGGTGGAGCAGGCGTCCGGCCTGCCGACCCTGACGATCAGCGTGGACCGGTTCGCCGCGGCCAACTACGGCCTGTCGGCGGCCGACGTCTCCGAAGCGGTTTCGGCCGCGATCGGCGGCGCCGAGGCCGGCCGCATCTTCGAGGGCGACCGGCGTTTCGACGTCGTGGTCCGTCTCCCTGACGACGCGCGCAACGATCCGGCGGCGCTGGCGGCCTTGCCGATCGTTTCATCGACCGGCGTGACCGTGCCCCTGTCCTCGGTCGCGCGCATCCAGAGCGCCGAGGGACCGAACCAGATCAGCCGCAACGACGGCAGCCGCCGCATGGTCGTCCAGGCCAATGTGCGCGGTCGCGATCTGGGCGGCTTCGTCACCGACGCCCAGAAGTCGGTGGATCAGGTTCAGCTCCCCCCGGGCGTTCGCCTGGACTGGGGCGGCCAGTTCGAGAACCTCAAGCGCGCCGAGCAGCGGCTGGGCCTGGTCATTCCGATCGTCTTCGTCCTGATCGGCGTATTGCTGTTCATGGCGCTGGGCTCCTTCGCCGAGGCGGGTCTGGTGTTCGCCTGCGTGCCGCTCGCCCTGGTGGGCGGGGCGCTGGCGCTGCTCCTGCGCGGCATGCCGTTCTCCGTCTCGGCGGCTGTCGGTTTCATCGCCGTCTCCGGCGTGGCGACGCTCAACGGCCTGGTGCTCATGCAGGCGATCCGCGAGCGGCTTCAGGCGGGATTGCCGCCCCGTGACGCGGCCATCGAGGGTGCGTCCAGCCGCCTGCGGGCGGTGCTCACTACCGCCATGGTGGCGATCGTCGGCTTCATTCCGATGGCCATCGCTCACGGCGCGGGGGCCGAGGTTCAGAAGCCGCTGGCGACCGTCGTCATCGGCGGCCTGATCACCGCCACCGCCCTGACCCTGCTGGTCCTCCCGACCTTCGCGGCCAAGGCGGTGCGTCATCGCAAGGACGAGGGGATCGAAGACTGATGGCCCGGCCCCAGGATGACCGTCAGCAGCGCCGGACGCTGCTGACGGTTCTCGGCCTCAACGCCGGCCTGGCGGCGGCGCTCGGGATCGGCGGCGTGTCCGCCGATTCCAGCGCCTTGCTGGCCAATGCGCTGGATAACGCCTCGGACGCGGCGGTCTATCTGATCAGCTTTTTGGCCATCGGTCGGGCAGGGACCTGGAAACGGGGCGCCGCAAGGGCGTCGGGGATCATGTTGCTGGTCTTCGCCGTCGGCGTCCTCGTCGACGCCGTGCGCCGGGTGATCACCGGAACCGAGCCGATCGGTCCGACCATGATGGCGCTCGCCCTGGTCGCCGCCGTCGTCAACCTGATCTGCCTGCAGCTCATCCGCCGCCAGCACAGCGGCGACGTCAACATGAAGGCGGCCGAGACCTTCAGCTTCAACGACTTCGCGTCCAACGGCGGCATCCTCGTCGCCGGCGGTCTGGTCCTCTGGCTCGACCAGGCCTGGCCCGACCTCGTCGTCGGCGTTCTCGTCGCGGCGATCGCGATCAAGGGCGGCGTCGAGATTCTCCGCGACGCCAACGCCGCCTCCGACCACCCACAGGAACGCGCTTCATGACCATCCACGACCATTCCAACGGGCACGCTCACGACCACACCGCCGGGGCCAACGCCCGGCAGCTCACCATCGCCCTGGCGCTGACCGGGACCTTCCTGATCGTTGAGGTCATCGGCGGCCTGGTGTTCAACAGCCTCGCCCTGCTGTCGGACGCCGCGCATATGTTCACCGACGCGGCGGCCCTCGCCATCGCGCTGTTGGCGATCAAGATCGGCCAGCGGCCGGCGGATGAGAAACGCACCTTCGGCTACAGGCGGTTCGAGATCCTGGCGGCGGCGTTCAACGCCGTGCTGCTCTTCGTCGTCGCCGGTTACGTCCTCTACGAGGGGATCAAGCGCATTCTGGATCCCGAGCCCGTCGGCTCGATCGGCATGCTGATCGTCGCCGCCGCCGGCCTGGTGATCAATCTGATCTCCATGCGCATCCTGTCGAGCGGCAAGGATCGCAGCCTCAACGTCAAGGGCGCCTATCTCGAGGTCTGGGCGGACATGCTCGGCTCGCTCGGCGTCCTCGTCGCCGCCGTCGTCATCACCGTGACGGACTGGCGCTGGGTCGATCCGATCGTCGCGATCGCCATCGGCCTGTGGGTCCTGCCCCGCACCTGGATCCTGCTGCGCGACACCACCCACATTCTGCTGGAGGGCGCCCCGCGCGGCGTGGCCCTGTCGGACGTGCGGGTCGCCATCCTCGCCACCCCCGGGGTCGCCAGCCTTCACGACCTCCACGTCTGGGTTTCGGGCGCGGATCAGGCGAGCTGCACGGTTCACGTCGTGCTGTCGGAGGGCGCCGACGCCGATGCTGTCCGACAGGCCGTCGGCGACATGCTCGAAGAGCGCTTCGACCTGCATCACACGACCGTCCAGACCGAGCTCGAGCCCTGCGGTGACGCCGGAGGTCTGCACGTATGACCCGAAGCGACGACCCAGCCCGGTCCGCCGCCATGAGGGGCGACGAGATCCAAACCCTTTTTCAAACTCAAAGGAAAACGCCATGAAGCGCACCGGTTGGATCTCGGTGATCGCGGTCTTCCTCGCCGTCGCCGCCTTCGCCTTCGGCATTCTGTCCCGTCGAGGCGCCCCCGACGCCTCCGCCCCGCCGCCGGTCGAGGCGCGAGCGATTGATGGGCACGCCGGCCACGAGGGCGCGCCCTCGGATACGCCGTCGACCCGCGCCTATCGGGAGGCCGCCGACCGCATGCACCAGGCAATGAACATCGACTACTCCGGCGACGCCGACATCGACTTCCTGCGCGGCATGATCGCCCACCACGAAGGCGCGATCGCCATGGCCAGGATCGCCGTGGAGGAGGGCGAGGCGGATGACGTGCGCGGCCTGGCGCAGGAGATCATCCGCGCCCAGGAAGCCGAAATTTTGCGGATGCGGATCATGCTGGCGCGGCACGAGGACGCGCCGGCAGTCTCAGAACGGCCCTGACCCCATGGCCGGCAAGCGCTTCACGGTCCGCAGCCGCAGCATCCGCTGGCGCCAAGGGCGCTACAAGGGCCGCCGCGGCTCGAGCCCGCGCCGGCCGCCGAAGCCCCGGCCAGTACTTGATGTCGTAATCGCCGTCGGCGCCAGCCTGATCGCGGCCTTCGTCGTCCTGTGCATGGCCTTCTCCCTGCTCGGCGCCTACGGAACGCCGCTCTACATCGGCTACGGCGTGATGATGAGCCTGGTGACGGGCGGCTGTCTGGTGTTCGGTCCCCGCGACCGGGCCGGATTGATGATCGCCGGCGGGCTCGGCGTGCTTTGCGTCGCCGGAACGCTCATCCTGTACGGGGTGCGGGCGGACGTGCACTACCATCCTCACGCCAACGAACGCCCCGCCGCCACAGGGAAGCGCGAATGACGAGAAGCTCCGACGGGGAAGGTCAGGCCCGCCGCCCCGCGCGCATCGCCCGCGGAGGGTGGCTGGACGTGCTGCGGTTCGCCGCGGGATCGCTGATCATCCTCTACCACTTCCGGGAAGCGGCCCCGCTGCCGCTCGGACAGATCCATCCGGTGTTCGACCGGGGGTTCCTGCTGACCAATTTCTTCATCATCGACTCCGGCTATGTGCTGGCCCGGATCTACGGCGAGCGCCTGGCCTCGGGCGGGATCGACGTCGGGGCCTACGCGCGCCAGCGGCTGCTGCGCGTGTTCCCGGCCCATCTGGCCGTGATCGCCGGTCTCGCGGCCTTGGTCGCGGCCGCCGCTCTGGCCGGGGTCCGACCGAGCAATCCCCAATGGTTCGACTGGAGCCAGCTGCCCGCCCAGGTCTTGCTCGTGCAGGCCTATGGCGTGCCGGGCGGCGTCGGCTGGAACGCGCCGACCTGGACGCTGTCGGCTCTGATCGGCTGCTATCTGCTCCTGCCCTGGATCTGCCGGGCGCTCTGGAGCCGACCCCGGGCCACGGCCGCGATCGCGATCACCCTGCTTCTCGCCGCCGACGTCGCCAGCCGCGTCTGGCTGGGCGATCCGGTCTATCGCCTCCCCCTGCGGTTCGGATTCCTCCGCGCCCTTCCGCTCTTCCTGCTGGGCGTGGCCGCCGCCGTGGTCGGTGCGCGCGTCTACGTGCGTCCGTCCGTGGCGGGCGCCTTGGGACTCGGCGCTTTCGGTGCGCTCGCGCTCGGTCAGGCCGTTGGCCCCTTCGGCCTGGCCTCCCTGCTGCTGATGACGATCATCATCTGGGCGGCTGGAGCCTTGCCCGTGGTGCGCTCGTCGCGCCTGATCGAACACCTCGGCTTGATGTCGTTCGCGATGTTTCTCACCAATGAAGTCGCCCGCATCGTCTGGTTCGGCGTCTTCGACGCCGTCGGACAGTCGGACTGGTCCATCGGGATGCGCTGGGGCGTCTGGGCCGCCGGTCTGGCGGCGGCGTTCATGGGGGCGGCGGCGTTCCGGTATGGGTTCGACCGGCCGGTTCAGGCCTGGTTGAACCCGCCGAGGCCTGCGACGCCTGCGCCGGGGGTCAGCGCGGATCGGCCGGTGGCCTAGGGTCAGGGTCCCGCGCTCGCCAAGGCGTCCAGATAGCCGTCGCAGCCGGTGAAATAGCCGTCTACGCCCTCGATGACATCGGCAAGGACGGAGAGGTCCATATAGCCGTGGGCCAGCTCGATCGGCCGCCCCTGGGTGTCGACCGGATATCGGAACGAGAAAGAGCCGGGATCGACGGTCGCGAACTCCGCGACGAGCCTGCCGACCGCAGCGGTCGCGCCGTCCTCGTCGTCGCTCCCGAACGCCTGGAGCACCGCCTCGAACTGCGTCCACAGTTTGGTGAGGTCGTGAGACTTCCAGATGGGATCAACTCCGACGGTCCGGCCGTAGGTCGAGATCAGATACTTCAGGGAGAGTTCGAGGAATTGGCGGTAGTTGAAGATGATCGGGAAGACGAGGGTGTCACGATCGGCCGTATCCTCGACGGCCTGCTTGACCAGACTGTCCGCCGCCCGCTTGTAGCCGGTCAGCATCAGCACCATTCGGCTATGCGGATGCTCAGCCAACACGGCGTTCCCGTCCCACCGGGCCGAGACCTGAAAAAGTCTGTCGTCCGCCTTCGGCCATCGGAAGGGGCGTTGCATCAGGTCATCAAAGCTCATGGGTTCGCTCTCCGGATCACCGCGTCCATATAGGGTCATGAAGTTGATCCCACAGACGATGTTCGACGTCTTCGCGCTCGCCCTGCCGCGGGGCCACGGTTTTGGCGACCGCCCGCCCATTGGCGCGTGGGGCGACGCAGCGGGGATGGTGTGCGGCATCGTCACCCAGAAGACGGAGGACGGTTCGCTCGGGATCATCGCCATGCGACGCCGCGTCGATCACGTCTGGACGGTGACCGGGGAGGAGATCGGCTTTGCAAGCCTTGAGGACGCCAAGGCCCGCCTCGAGCTCCTTTTGCGCATCGGCGCGCCCCCAGAGCCTCTCCCGCCCAACACCGCGCCACGGCCTCCGCTACACGATCTCAAGGGTCGGACGCCCGGCGATCAGTTCTCGGTTCTCCTGCGACCCACGCACCATCTCGCCGCATGGGTCCTGAACCAGCTCTATCTCGCCTTGCCCAATCCGGACCGGAACTGGGCGGGCGACTGCCAGACCCGGAACTTCCACACGCGGATGTGGGAGGCTCAGCTGCTCGCAGCCTTCCGCGAGCAGGGGCTTCTCGTCAGTCAGCCTGTGGACTCCCCGGACTTCCATATCCAGAACCCATTGGGCGGAGAGGCCTGGGTCGAAGCGGTGACCGCCAACCCCGAGGTGCCGTTCGAGCACGTCAACGCGCCGAGAAGCGCGCCGCCACCGGAAACTACCTCGTCACCATCGGCGAAGGGCGCCGTCAGGGGCTGCGGCTGCTGGCCAAGCGCAAGGCCATCAAGCGGACCCATCCGGTGCGGGTCATCGTGGACGCCGAGAACGACGCCCACGAGATCAGCCTCGACGAAAACATGACCCGTGAGGCCATGCACCCCGCCGACCAGTTCGAGGCCTTCCAGCGGCTCGCCGCCGAGAAGGGCTACGGACCCGAAGAGATCGGCGCCCGGTTCGGAGTGTCGGCCCATGTGGTGCGCCAGCGGCTGCGGCTCGGGTCGGCGGCGCCGGAGTTGATGACGGCCTATCGGGAGGGGACGCTGGCGCTCGACCAACTGACCGCCTTCTGCGTCAGCGAGGACCGCGAGCGGCAACGGCAGGTGCTGGAGCAGATCGGGCCGCACACCCCGGCCTACGCCATCCGCCGCGCCATGACCGAGGCCAAGGTCCGCGTCGATGACCGGCGCGTCCGCTTCGTCGGCGTGGAGGCCTACGAGGCCGAGGGGGGCGGGGTGCTGCGCGACCTGTTCACCGAGGACGGCGGCGGCTGGCTGGAGGATGTGGTCCTGCTGGACCGGCTGGTCGGCGACAAGCTGACCGGACTGGCCGACGAGGCCCGCGAGCGCGAGGGCTGGAAATGGGCCGAGGCCTGTCTGGACTACCCCGACGTTTCGGCGTTCGGGCGGGTCTATCCGGTGGCGGTCGAACGGTCGGACGCGGACGTCGCCGAAATCGCGGCCCTGTCCGAGGAATACGACCGCCTCGTCTCTGAAATCGACGCGGCGGAAATGTTCCCCCCCGAGGTGGACGCCCGGCTGGAGGAGATCGACAAGGCCTTGCAGGCCTTCGGCCCGGACTTCGCCTATGCCGACGAGGCCAGGGCGCGGGCCGGGGTCGTGGTGACGCTGGGTCACGACGGCCTCGCCCGCTTCGAGCGCGGACTGGTCCGCGCCGAGGACGTGCCCGCCGATCCGCCGTCGCCGTGGCAGGAGGAAGAGGCGGCGGACGAGAGTGCGGACAATTCGCCGGGCTCGGAGGCGGAGGCCGCCGAGGACGAGGCGCCCTCGGCCTTGTCGGATCGTCTGCTGATCGACCTGACCGCCCACAAGACCATGGGTCTGCGCGACGCGGTGCAGGCCGATGTGAATGCGGCGCTGGCGACGGTGGTTCACGCGTTCGCCCTGCAGGTCTTCTATCCGGGCTACGGCGTCTGGACGCCGTTGCAGCTTCGGTTGACGACGACCGGGCTGGAGCGGCTGGCGCCGGGGGTGGAGGACGGCCCCGCCGGACGCCGGGTCAGCGACCGGTGCGAGGCGTGGGGCGCGCGCCTGCCCGAGCGCCCGGAAGACCTCTGGGGCGTGGTGGCCGCGCTGCCGCCTTCGGAGCAGTTGGACCTGATGGCCTGCTGCGCCGGGGTCGGTCTCTACGCGGTGCGCGATCCGCACGACCGGCGGCCCGGCGCCTTGGCGCAGGCCGAGACGCTGGCGACGGCTGTAGGGCTCGACATGGCCGGGACGTGGACGGCGACGGCGGCCAGTTACTTCTCGCGGGTGGCCAAGGCGCGGGTGCTGGAGGCGGTGACCGAGGCCGTCAATCCGGAGGAAGCGGGCCGGATCGCCGGGTTCAGAAAGGGCGACATGGCCGAGGCGGCGGAACGGCTAGTGGAGGGTCGGGGCTGGCTGCCGTCGGTGTTGCGGACGCAGGCTGGTGTGCCTGCGGAGGCGCAGGAGGCAGGCGAGGGTGCTGACGACGAAACCCGCACCGCGCCGAACGACGACGCCTATGCGTTCGCGGCCGAATAGCCGCAGCGCACAGATCGAGCGAAAACTCGCCGCGCGCCCTTTGGGGGCGCGCGGCTTTTTCATGGCTTGATGGCGGCTCGTGACTCTGAGCCGTCGTCGATCTGGTCTGCTTTGCGGGAGCGGGTAGCTAAGCAAATCGAGTATCGAGATCTTGGGGTGCGGACTCTGTTAATTTTGACCGCTGACGCAGGTCAGTCTGATCCTTCACCCTCCGTGAGGGCTGCCTCAGCGACCCGGTTCCAGAAGGTGCAAACCGCATCGTTGTATCGGTTCATGTCAGCCTCGCTGACGATGAACTGAGACAAGGGCTCTTTCGCGGGCATGTACCAAGGGCGCAGTCGGATGATCTCGCTATCGGGTGCCCACAGTTCCGGATGGGCTTCCCAAAGTTCGGTCAGGGAACGTCCCGGACCGTGCCTCACCGCATTAGCGACGAGGTGCAGTTCCCGGAGCGTGGCGTATTCCGGGAATGTCGAGAGGCCGCATCCCCGTAGGCGGCGGACGTGCTTGTTGACCGCTTCCGGCGACGCGCTTTTCCTGAATTTGGAGAAGTCCGTGGCACCTGATGATCCGAAGGCCTGGGTTTCGCACAACCATTCCACCACGTCGTTCTGCCACTGGCCGTTCAACGTCAGGGCGATGGCCTTGAGCAGATTGTTGCTGAGGGTGGGGATCCACCACTGACCTTCGCCACCGAGGTCCTCGTAAGCGTGACGGACCGCCTCGTGGTGACCCTTCATGCTGAAATAGAATAGTTCACCCGTCCGGTTCGCATAGCGCTGGACCGCGTGATCCAGCGTCCGGGAAATCCAGTCTTCGGGAACATCGAGACGTGCCTTCGTCATTAGCTTACGGTCACAGGTCGCGATGGATCGCTCAGGGGATGCCCAAACAGAACGCCCATTTCGTCTTGGTCGATGGGGACAAGCGCCCGGATCGTTCCGAGCTCCGCGTCGGCGCAGACGCAGACATCGGCGGTCCCGACAATGAGGAAGGCGAGCGGGCGTCGCTGCTCACGTCGCGACTTGAGCCAGGACGCCCGGTCGATCACCGAGGGGGTCGGGCGGAGTTCCGGGTGGGAATGCCATTCGCCAATATGGGTTACCAGACCGCCAGACCGTCTCCATGCTGCATCCGCAAAGGCCTGGTGACCGGCTGGAGATCGCCAGAACCGTGTCGGGGACCAACGGTCGCTGTTCTGAGGAGCGGAAGCGTCGATGACATGAAGATCGCGGCCACGATAGCTCCCCAACAGAAGCCCACCGACCTCGTGTCGAAAGGCTGCGGCTTCTGCGATGGCCTTGATGCGGCTCAACACCATGTGTTCGACAAGGACGTTGCGGGGGCCGAAACTCAAGTCACCGGGCCTTGGCAGGCCGGACAAAGCGGCTCGATGGGCCAGTTTCGGTCCTTCGGAGGAGCCGTATGCTCGAGATCCAGCACCCGAGTGCGGACGCGAGGACCTGGCATGTCGGGTGCCGCCGCCCATTCAAGGGCGGCTTGAACGACAAGGGTGGCAGCGAGCATCGGCGCCGGGGCTGCATAGTTGATATGAGCGCCATCGCCGCAGGTGCCGCTCTCGACCGCCGTGGTCACGCCGGGTTTGAGGGGATTGGCTTTGAGTTCGCCGTGGTTAGGCCGCAAGCACTTTAGACAGGCATGGGCTGAGCGGGTGACCAGCACGGTCTGGGCCGCCAGACCATTGCCGTGGATGGCGGCGTGGATCACCGGGGGGAAGGGCTTGCCTAGGCGGCGGGTCGTTACGGCCAAATCGTTGAGACGAAGGCCCACAGGTGTTAAGCCAGTCGCGTCGATGACGAGGTCGTAGTCTTGGAGTCGGGCTGTGACCCCGAACACGTCGGTGGCCACGCCCTCCACCGTCAGGTCGGGATGGAGCCGTCGAACTTCGGCGGCGAGAGCGCCGGCCTTGGCGAGGCGAACCGCGGAAACCGGCAGGACATGGCGGCCAAAATTGGCGGTCGAGAACTGATCGCCGTCGATGATCAACATGGGGCGCTGAGATTGACCGGCGCCGGACCTCGCCAGCTCTAGGCAGACTCGGGAACCAATTGCGCCCGCGCCCACGACTGCGACGGCCTTTCCGATAAGGGGAGAAGGCGCGCTGAGCCGGCCGTTGACCAAGTCCGGGAGAGCGACGCTGTCGGCAAGGCCACGATCGAGGGTCATCTCGTTCTCTCCGTGAGATATGGATCGGGCGCGACGATTCTGGGGCGCTTTCGCATAGGCGATCCTGGCGAACTCGGGCCATTTGAATGACGCGGCGACGACCCCGTTCTCGGCCGCAAGGATGATGTGCCCCTTGTCCACCAAGGCAGGCGCAAATGCGTGGGCGATGGCGTCCGGCTCATCGACGAAATGCGCGATCCAAGTCTTTAGCGTGGCGAGGGTTTTGCCCGGCCCTCCGCCTCGCCGAATGTCGAAAGGGCGGTTGCCGCGCAGCACATATGCCTGCCGTACATCGTCAGGCTTGTCCCGGCTCCATCGGCTAACCCGTTCTGGTGTCGTGATCACCAAACTGTCTCGCCCGCCGACCCTGTTCCAGGTGCAGCAGCGCGCGCGACCGGAGAACCCTGCGGGGAGGTCCGTATAGAGATAGGTGTCAGGGTTCCAGTAGGAGACGAACTCCCTTTGGCGGTCGGCGAGCGTGGAAGCGTGGAGCACTTGGTCGAGCGTCTCTTTGGCGGACTCGAGCACCCTAAGGATGGCCCCTCCGGCATTGTAGGGATCATATTCCTCGACCTCTTTCTCGGCGAAGCAGAGGCTGTCATCGGCGTTCAGGTGGGCCAAAAGGCGCCTGCGGATCGCGAGGTCTTCGACATAGATCTTCGGTGGCGTCGTCATCACCGGATCAGTCACGCAGACCGCGACCGCGATGGTGGTCCTCCCCGACCGGAGGTCGCCGCGATAGCGGGTGATCCCGCGTCGGCTTTGCACATAGGCGAACCCTCGCGCCTTGAGGGCGGCGTCGAGGGCCGCCCAAGCGCGGGTCTCCAGAGGCGTCACCCGGAGGTCTGGGACCCCACCCGGGGCGATGGGCTTTGCGCTGCAACGGTGGAGCGCACCTGGCTTGCGGATGCGATGGGCGACACAAGAGCGGCGTTGTCCGGCACCCGATGACCGAAGAGCCTGCGGAAGCGCTCGACGACATTGAAGATGCTGGTCTCGTTGTTGAGAGCACCGTCCAATTCACTGGCGAGGGCGCGCGCTTTGAGTTCGAACTGGTTCTGCTCGGTTGTGGTCCAGTTGTCGTTCAGGGCCTTGTCGTCAACCACCGGGTTCCACACCACGCCCGCGATCTTGGCGGACAGGGCGCGGGCCACCACCAGCAGCCCGTCGTCGTCCCGCCCAGGCTGGGGCGGGGTATTGGCTTCGTCCAAGGCTTCAACAGCGCAGACCATCAGGACCAGAGAGCTCAAACGACAGCTGTCCCAGTGGTAGTCCCGCCACGCCTTGAGATAGCGAGTAAGCCGCTTTAGGTCGGTCCAGCTGGCATGACGCGCCGCCGCATTGACGAACCAGTCCTCGAGTTCCAGCGGGTCCGACTGCTCCCAGCCTGTAGTCCGGTGGGCGACATAGATCTCGCTCGGATCGAGCCGGATTTCGGGCGGCGGGGACGAGAACGCGGAGCCGTCCATTGCGCGATTGGCCGCCGCATGAAAGGCTTTTTCAAGTAGGGCCATCTTCACGTCAGGGATGGCGTAGATGTTGAGGTCGAGGTGCGCTTCCGCATCAATCACGACCCGGACGCAGATGCTTTTGCTTGTGTCGAGGGTCCAGCCTTGGGCGTCGCAGAGGGCGCCCAGGATGCGTTCGACGATCGCGAACAGCGTGTTCGAGGCCACGGCCGGGTTGAGCCCGACGATCGACATGGGGACATACATGCCGTCATCGAGGTCGAGTTGCTGACAGGCCTTCGCGGGCTGATTCAGCGTGCCGTACGCCCAAGATCCTTGGGTGCGGAACTTCGGGGTAAAGGACAGGGCGGCGGGGTCCGGAACCCCGTGCGCCTTGACCAGAGGGACCTCGTCCTGGGTCAGATAGGCACCGGCCACCCGCAGCCCTGCACGAAGCGCGTTGCGGACCAGCTTCTGTGCGGTCTGGAGTTTGTGCTTCTGCGCGTCGGTGATAACCAGTTCGCATCTCAGGCACGGTTGATTCGCCGCCTGATGAAGAAGCCGATGTGCATTATACCGCATGTTGTTGTCCTGAGCGCGCCCGAACCCTACATCTAGGGTTAAAGATTGTGACCGCAAGGGGGCGAAATGCATTCCGTTCTGGGTTGGAAGGCTTGGCTCACGGCAGCTTTGGCGATCTGCGTCGCGATCATTGGCGCGCGCTTGTTGGTCGGAAGCGAAATCCTCCCGTCATTGCAAAGCGGTATGAGCCTGACCTCGCTTTTAGTGACGGTTTTCGTCGCGACGCCGATCTGGCGGCTGCTGTGGCTTGTCCCCTATTTTCAACGCAAGGCTCCGCAGCTTGACGGGGAGTGGTCGGGCGTGGTCGCCTCGAATTGGTCCGTCGTCGAGCGGCTTAAGGAGGCGGCCAAACAGGCTGGCGCACCCGCTCTCGACGTGGATGACTTGGCTAGGCCCTTGCCGGACTTGGTCGAGGTTCCCGTGTCGGTGAAAATCCGGACCACCTTCGCCCGGATTTATCTCGAACTCGAAAGTGCCGACGATCGCTATCAGATATCAACCCTGAAGGCCGTTGAACTAAGGCCGGCGAACGAAGCCGGGGACGCCGTCCTCAGCTATGTCTTCGAGGGGCGGGTGTTGAACCCCAAGGCCGGTGATGTCGGCTGTTTCGACGGAGCCGCAACCCTGTCCTTGCGCTCACAGGCAAGTGGAGGTCTGGCTATGGCCGGGC
>Ga0308158_10000472_pt1 | contig 64886 bp, 57 predicted proteins | sample PhyBR2_FD_201038 | JGI IMG/M metagenome (GOLD analysis project Ga0308158, IMG submission 201038) | Phyllosphere microbial communities from UC Gill Tract Community Farm, Albany, California, United States - DLSLB.R2 | ecosystem: Host-associated > Plants > Phyllosphere > Unclassified | place: USA... | reverse complement strand
AAAGCTTTCCAGTCCACGAATTTGCTGACGAAAAGGAGAGGTCCGAGTGTCGGTCTCTATTAAGCCTCTTGAGGATCGTATTGTTGTCCGCCCGCTCGAAGCCGAGCAGACCACGGCTTCCGGCCTGGTCATCCCGGACTCCGCACAGGAGAAGCCGCAGGAAGGCGAAGTTGTCGCAGTAGGCCCCGGCCGCTTCGAAGATGGCAACCGCGTTCCCGTTGACGTAGCCGTTGGCGACGTCGTCATCTACTCCAAGTACGGCGGAACCGAAGTCAAGACCGGCGGCACCGAGTACCTCGTGCTGTCCGCCCGCGACGTCCTGGCAATCGTCGTCAAGTAACTCTTCCGGATCCCCGTGCTGCCGGCCATGCTCACGCTGGCCGGCAGTGCGGGGTTTCTGTCTTTGAAAGGACAAAACCATGGCAAAGCAGCTTGCGTTTAACGACGCTGCCCGCCGGTCCCTTGAGGCCGGCATCGACAAGCTCGCGAACACCGTCAAGGTGACGCTCGGCCCCCGCGGCCGCAACGTCGTCCTGGACAAGAAGTGGGGTGCCCCCACCATCACGAACGACGGCGTCACCATCGCCCGCGAAGTCGAGCTGGACGACCCCTACGAGAACCTTGGCGCACAGCTGGCCAAGGAAGTAGCCACCAAGACCAACGATGTTGCCGGCGACGGCACCACCACCGCCACGGTGCTGGCACAGGCCCTGGTCAAGGAAGGCCTGCGCAACGTTGCAGCCGGCGCTGCCCCCGGCCAGATCAAGCGCGGCATCGAGGTTGCGGTTGAGGCCGTGGCCGCCCGCCTGCTGGAGAACGCCCGCCCGGTCGAAGGCACCCAGGTAGCCAACGTTGCCGCCATCTCGGCGCAGAGTGACGAAATCGGCGAACTGCTCGCCGAGGCCTTCGGCAAGGTGGGCAAGGATGGCGTCATCACCATCGAAGAGTCCTCCACCACCCAGACCGAACTGGTCCTCACCGAGGGCATGCAGTTCGACAAGGGCTACCTGTCCCCGTACTTCGTCACCGACGCGGAGCGCCAGGAAGCAGTCCTCGAGGACGCACTCATCCTGATCAACCAGGGCAAGATCTCCTCGATCCAGGAATTCCTGCCGCTGCTCGAAAAGGCGCTGCAGAGTTCCAAGCCGCTGTTCATCATCGCCGAGGACGTTGAGGGCGAGGCCCTGTCCACGCTGATCGTCAACCGCATCCGCGGCACCCTGAATGTCGTAGCCGTCAAGGCTCCCGGCTTCGGCGACCGCCGCAAGGCCATGCTGCAGGACATCGCCACCCTCACCGGTGCGCAGGTCGTCTCCCCGGAACTGGGCCTCAGCCTGGACTCCGTGGGCCTGGAGGTGCTGGGTACCGCCCGTCGCATCACGGTCACCAAGGACAACACCACCATCGTGGACGGCGCCGGTTCTGCCGAGGACGTCGCTGCACGCGTTGCCCAGCTGCGCGCCGAGCTGACCCGCACCGATTCCGACTGGGACCGCGAAAAGCTCCAGGAACGCCTGGCTAAGCTTGCCGGCGGCATCGGAGTCATCAAGGTCGGCGCTGCCACCGAGGTTGAGCTTAAGGAAAAGAAGCACCGCATCGAGGACGCTGTGTCCTCCACCCGCGCTGCCCTCGAAGAAGGCATCGTTGCCGGCGGCGGCTCCGCCCTGATCCACGCCCTCAAGGCACTGGATGAGGACGCTTCCGTCAAGGCCCTCGAAGGCGACGCCGCCGCAGCCGTGGGCATCGTCCGCCGCGCACTGGTGCAGCCGCTGCGCTGGATCGCCCAGAACGCCGGCTTCGATGGCTATGTTGTCACCTCCAAGGTTGCCGACCTTGAGACCAACAACGGCTTCAACGCCAAGTCCGGCGAGTACGAGGACCTGATTGCCGCGGGCGTCATCGACCCCGTCAAGGTCACCCGTGCAGCCCTCCGTAACGCGGCCTCCATCGCCGCCCTGGTTCTCACCACCGAGACCCTGGTCGTGGAGAAGCCGGCCGAAGAGGACGAGCACGCAGGCCACAGCCACTAACGCTGCGCCCTGGCGGCTTACCGCTGAAAAGGCTGGTCCGGCATCTGCCGGGCCAGCCTTTTGCGTTGCTGCCTCTGGGTCGGTGGGTGCTTAGCCGGCGTCCATCTCCCGCGTCTCAACTTCTCCGGCACGCTCGTACACCAGCGACACCGCACCCTTGGGAAAACTGCGGGCCTGCTCGGCCAGCGTGAAAGTGGAGGGAACCGTTCCCTCATCGAACAGGCGCTTGCCCTGGCCCAGGACCACCGGGTACAGCCAGAGGTGGAGGCGGTCCAGCACATTGGCAGCCAGGAGGGAACGGATCAGCATCCCGCTGCCGAACATGTGCAGCTGCCCGAACCCGTCCCGGAGGCCGCCGGCGGCCGCGGCATCCGGCAGGACGGTGGTGCCGGCCCAGTCCGGGTCCGCCAGCGTGCCGGAGACAACGAACTTGGGGACCCGGTTCAGGGCATCGGCTATGTCACCGGACTGGTGCGGCCAGTAGGACGCAAAGATGTCATAGGTCTTCCGGCCGAGGAGGAGGGCATCCATCCGGCTGATCTCGTCCGCTATCGAGGCGCCGGCCTCGTCGTCGGACACCGGCGCCTGCCAGCCGCCGAACGCGAATCCGCCTTCGGGGTCTTCTTCACGGCCGCCCGGCGCCTGGTACACGCCGTCGAGGGTGATGAACAGGTTCGCCACGATGATCCCCACGCGCACATTGTGGACCCGCACCGGGGCTCTGTCCAGTGTCCCGGTCCGGTGCCCGTGGCAGGATGGTGCCATGCTGCTCCTTGAGCTCGTGGACACCACGAAAACCGTTGCATCGACCCGGTCCCGGCTCGCGAAAGTGGATGCCCTGGCCCACCTGCTGCGCCGGCTGGAACCGGCGGAGATCCCGACGGCGGTGGGTTTGCTCAGCGCCAAGCCCCGTCAGGGCCGGGTTGGCGTCGGTTGGAGCGCCGTGGCGGCGGCCAAGGAAGAACCCGCCGCGGAGCCAAGCCTCACCGTGGCGGAATTTGATGCCGCGCTGGACCGGCTCCTGGCAACGGCGGGCAGCGGGTCGGGTGCGGGGCGGGCCTCCATCCTCGGGACGCTAATGGGAGCGGCCACCGCGTCGGAGCAGTCGTTCATCGCCGGCGTGCTGCTCGGGGAACTGCGCACCGGCGCCCTGGAAGGAGTACTGACGGACGCCATCGCCCGCGCCGCAGACAGGTCCGTCGAGGCGGTGCGGCGTGCGGCAATGCTTTCCGGGGACCTCGGAGGAACCGCCTTCCTGGCGCTCACCGGCACCCCGGCCGAGCTTGACGCCGTCGGCCTGGTGGTGGGTCGCCCGGTGCAGCCCATGCTCGCGGCCACCGCCGGCAGCGCGGGTGCCGCCCTGGAAGCGACGGGGGAGGCCTCGGTGGAATTCAAGCTCGACGGCGCCCGCATCCAGGTGCATCGCTCCGGCGACGACGTGCGCATCTACACCCGGAACCTCGCGGAGGTGACGCACCGGCTGCCCGAGGTGGTTGACTTGGTCCGCGGGCTGCCCGTGCAGGACGTGATCCTTGACGGCGAAACGCTCGCCCTGGATGAGGACGGCGCCCCGCGGCCCTTCCAGGAAACGATGTCCCGCTTCGGCGCCGATGCAGTCCGCGAAACGCTGCTCCATCCTTGGTTTTTCGATGTGCTCCACATTGACGGACGTGACCTGCTGGATGAACCGCTGTCCACCCGCATCGACGTCCTGGAACGCGTTGCACCGGCACACCGGATTCCCGGGGAGGTCACGGCGGATCCGGCCGTTGCCGAACGGGTGTCGCGGGATGCACTCGCCGCGGGCCACGAGGGCGTGGTGGTGAAGGCGATCGAATCGACCTACGCCGCCGGGAGGCGTGGATCCAACTGGGTGAAGGTGAAACCGGTCCACACGTATGACCTGGTGGTGCTCGCCTGCGAATGGGGCTCCGGACGCCGCACGGGAATGCTCTCCAACCTGCACCTGGGTGCCCTTGACCCCACCGGGGAGTTCGGCGAACCGGGCGGCTACGTGATGGTGGGCAAGACGTTCAAAGGCCTCACTGATGAACTGCTGCGCTGGCAGACGGAGCGGTTCCAGGAGCTTGAGGTGCGGCGCACGGCAGGCACTGTTTGGGTTGAACCGGTCACGGTCGTCGAAATAGCCATCGACGGCGTGCAGCAGTCGCCGCGCTACCCGGGCGGGATCGCCTTGAGGTTCGCTCGCGTCAAGCGCTACCGGGACGACAAGGCCCCGGCGGAAGCGGATACCATCCAGGCCCTGCGCGCCCTGCTGCGCTCCTAGAGGCGAGCGGTCAGCGGCCTGTTCCGGTCCGCTGGCGCTTCAGGCTGCGTGCCACCCCGTCGGGCAGCCGCCGTGCGACCACCCGGTAGAAGAGCAGTACCGCGAGGGCAGCCACCACGATACCCACGAGGTTGAGCAGCAGTTGGAGCGCGGAACCGGCGGCCTTCTGGTACTCGCCCAGCACCAAGGCCACCGCCACGTATCCGGCGGCCGGCACCGTGGTCACGGAGATGAACACGCCGATCAGTGCCGCCGAACGCCGGCCAATGATGGAAAGCATTCCGGCGATTCCGGCCAGGAGGGCCACGATCAACGAATACGGGCCGGGATGGTAGATGAACTCGACGGCGGATCCCTTGTCCAGGGCATCCCGCGGGAAGAGGCCAAGCGGGATCGACAGCCACGCCGTCAGTGCCGCCAGCAGCATGGCAACCGGGAAGCCCACGGCCAGGGCGACTGCAGCCCGGCGGCCAAGCCTCCACTTCCGGGTGGCGATCGAAACCGCCAGCGCGGCCAGCGGTCCGAACTCAGGGCCCACCGCCATGGCGCCCACGATGGCGATGGGGGAATCGGTCACGATGCCGATCCCCGCGAGCTGCGTGGCCAGCACCAGGAACGCGAGGAAGTTCCACGTCAGCCGGGAGTCTTCGCCGGATTGGCGGGTGACGTCATCCCAGATCACCGCGTCGGCGCCATCCCCGGGGGCGTCCCGCTCTGCCCGGTCCGCATTCCTGGACAGCACAAATTCCGGTGTGGACATGGAAATGGAGCCAACATCACGGACCTTCAGGATATTCAGCTTCTCCAGCAGTTCCTCCACTGCCTCCCGGGCGATCAGGACTTCAATAACATCGCCCTCCGGCACCACGGAGGCGCCCCGGACCACAGCGACCTCTGCCGTTCCGCGCTGGTCGCGGCAGGTCTGCCGGGTCACGTCGGAGAGCTCGCCGGGCACACAAATCCGCAGCTGGACAACCACGCCCGCTCCCTTCCACGACTGGGGCCAGCATAGTCTGAACCGGCGGCGTGATTGGCTGTTGAACAGCGCGTTGGCTAGGCTGGGGGCTTTGGCTGGCGGGAGTTGTGAGAGGTTCTAGTGTCGATAACGGAAACCCCGAAGGCACCCGAACCCGGCCCGGGCGCCGCGCCCCGCCAACGGAAGCCCACCTTCCGGCCCGAGGTCCAGGGGCTGCGGGCCCTGGCCGTCCTGATGGTTGTCACCTACCACGTCTGGCTGGGCCGCGTGTCCGGTGGCGTGGACATCTTCCTGCTGGTTTCGGCCTTCCTGCTTACGTTGTCCTTCGTCCGCAAGGCGGAATCAGGCAAACCCTTCGGGCTCCTGGCGCACTGGCTGCACCTGTTCAAGCGACTGCTGCCAGCCGCCGTCGTGGTGATTCTCGGAGTTCTCGCCGGCACCTGGCTGATCCTGCCGCAGGGCCGGTGGCCGCAGGTGCTCGACGAGGCCTGGGCGTCACTGCTGTACAGCCAAAACTGGCTCCTTGCTGATTTGTCGGTGGACTATTACGCGCAGGACCACGCCGGTGCCAGCCCCCTGCAGCACTTCTGGTCCCTGTCCATTCAGGGGCAGGTCTTCATCCTGTGGCCGCTGGTCTTTTCCGCCACGGCAGTCGTGCTGGCCGGGCTTCGCAGGGTCCCCCGCCTGCATTGGCTGACGTACAGGGGCCTGCTGGCGCTGGTGTTCGGCACGGTATTTGCGGTGTCCCTGGCCTACTCCATTGACCAGACCGCCACCAACCAGGCGTACGCCTACTTCGATACCCGGGCCCGCCTGTGGGAGTTTGCGCTGGGGTCCCTGCTGGCACTGGCGCTGCCGTACCTCAAGCCCGGCCGCGTCCTGCGCGTGGCGTTGGGCTGGGTCGGCCTGGCGGCCATGGTTTCCTGCGGGCTGGTCCTTACCGTTGACCGTTCCTTCCCCGGCTATGTGGCCCTGTGGCCAACCCTTGCGGCAGCAGCGATCATCGTCGCGGGCCAGTCGGGCAGCCGGTACGGGGTGGACCGCCTCCTCAGCAGCCGGCCCGCCGTCGCGCTGGGGGACAACTCCTACGCCCTGTACCTCTGGCACTGGCCCGTCCTGGTGCTGGTGCTGGCCGCCACAGGCGTCGACGCGCCGAACCTCAAGCAGGGTCTTGGCATCGTCGGGGCCTCCATCGTGCTTGCCGTGCTGACCACGCGCTTCGTGGAAAAGCCGTTGCGCGACTGGCACTGGCCCAAGCTGCGCGCCTGGCGGACCGCCGTCGTCATCGTCGCCTGCGGCGCCGTATTGGCGGGGCCTGTCGCGGTCTGGCAGACGACGCTCACCGCAGAGGAAAGCGCGACGGCGGCCCAACCGCGGGAGCTGACGCCAGGTGCCCTGGCGCTCACCCCGGAAAACGAAAACTCGCCCGCACCAAGGGCGCGCACCATCCCCGGACCCACCGCACTGGACAACGACTGGGCCGGCATCGATTCGCCCTGCACAGGAGCCAACGCCACCGGCGATCCGATCCTTGAGGGCTGCCGGCAGGAGCTGCCGGAGGAGCCAGCCACCCGGCGCATCGTGGTCCTGGGCGACTCCCACGCCCAGCAGTACCTCGCCGCCCTGGCGCCCGTGGCAGCGGCCCGTGGCTGGGAACTGGTAACGCTGCTGATGCCTGCCTGCCGCTTCGGCGCCGAATCGGACACCAGGAACGCCGAATGCAACGCCTACAACAGGGCCAGCTCCGCCTATGTCCTGGAACACCGGCCGGACGCCGTGTTCACCGTGGCGTCGCTGACCCACGAGGACGCCCCGTTCGAAACCGAAGTGCCGGGATACCTCGATGGCGTCCGGCCGTTCGCGGACGCCGGGATCGAAATCGTCGGCATCCGGGACAACCCGCGGTTCACCTTCAACATGCCGCAGTGTGCCCAGCGGAACGGTGCAAGCGCCCCTGCCTGCAACCCGTCCCTGGCGGAGTCCCTTGTGGAGCCGTCACCGCTGGAGAACTACCGCGGCAAACTGCCGGGGCTGCACCTGATGGACATGAGCGATTTCATCTGCGCGCGGGGCGTCTGCCCGGCCGTGGTGGGAAACGTGTACGTCTACAAGGACGACAACCACCTCACCAGGACCTATGTGGAAACCATGATCCCGATGTTCGAGCAGCGGCTGCTGGCCGCCACCGGCTGGAGCTGAACCATTCCGCCTGCCGGGCCCGTGGGGTTGCTCACATTGCCGGCCTGGAATAGGGGGATTGCCGCCGAGGTTCTAATATTTACTCAACACTTTCTGCCCCCGGAACGCCGTCCTGCACGGTGCTCCCGCAGGATCGTCTGCACAGGCCAGTTCCGTAATTACGGGCTGGTCATCGGCTGCAACCCCTACCCGTGACCCAGCAACCAAGGTAAGAGGCGCACTCATGACCGAGCCCGAACACAACCCCTTTGGCTTCATCGGCCTGACCTACGACGACGTCCTGCTCCTGCCGGGCCACACGGACGTCATCCCGTCCGAGGCAGACACGTCCTCACGAATTTCCAAGCGCATCACCGTTCAGACCCCGCTGCTCTCCGCGGCGATGGACACGGTCACGGAGTCCCGCATGGCCATCGCCATGGCCCGCCAGGGCGGCCTGGGCGTCGTGCACCGCAACCTGTCCATCGCCGACCAGGCGGACCAGGTGGACCGGGTCAAGCGGAGCGAGTCCGGGATGATCACCAACCCGCTGACCATCCGCCCCGAGGCAACGCTGCGCGAGCTCGATGATCTCTGCGCCCACTACCGCGTCTCCGGCCTCCCCGTGGTGGACGAGGACAACCGCCTTCTGGGCATCGTCACCAACCGCGACACCCGTTTTGTGCCGGAGTCCGATTTTCCGCTGCGGCTGGTCAGCGACGTCATGACCAAGATGCCCCTGGTCACCGGACACGTGGGCATCAGCCGCGAGGAAGCCTCGCACAAGCTGGCCACCAACAAGATCGAAAAACTCCCGCTCGTGGACGAGCAGGGCCGGCTCAAGGGCCTGATCACCACCAAGGACTTCACCAAGGCCGAGCAGTACCCCCTGGCCACCAAGGACGATGAAGGCCGCCTCCGGGTGGGTGCCGCCATCGGCTTCTTCGGCGACGGCTGGGAGCGCGCCATGACCCTGGTGGACGCCGGCGTGGACGCGCTGTTCGTGGACACCGCCAACGGCCACTCCCAGGGTGTCCTGGATATGATCCGCAGGCTGAAGTCCGATCCCGTCGCCGCTCACGTGGATGTTATCGGCGGCCAGGCTGCCACCCGTGAAGGTGCCCAGGCACTGATTGACGCCGGCGCCGACGGTATCAAGGTGGGCGTTGGTCCCGGCTCCATCTGCACCACCCGTGTGGTGGCGGGCGTGGGTGTCCCGCAGATCACGGCCATCTACGAATCCGCCAAGGCTGCCATTCCGGCCGGCGTGCCGCTGATCGCCGACGGCGGCCTCCAGTACTCGGGCGACATCGGCAAGGCCCTGGTGGCCGGAGCCGACACAGTCATGCTGGGCTCCCTCCTGGCTGGCTGCGACGAGTCTCCGGGCGACCTGATCTTCGTCAACGGCAAGCAGTTCAAGTCCTACCGCGGCATGGGCTCCCTCGGCGCCATGCAGTCGCGCGGCAAGAACACGTCCTACTCCAAGGACCGGTACTTCCAGGCCGACGTGTCCGGTGACGACAAGCTGATCCCCGAAGGCATCGAAGGCCGGGTGGCGTACCGTGGCCCGCTGTCCTCAGTGGCGTACCAGCTGGTGGGAGGCCTCCGCCAGACCATGTTCTACACCGGAGCGCCCACCATTCCCGAGCTGAAGGTCCGCGGCAAGTTTGTCCGGATCACCTCCGCCGGCCTGAAGGAATCGCACCCGCACGACATCCAGATGACCGTCGAGGCGCCGAACTACGGATCGCGCTAACGGCGAAGGGTTTTTCACGCTGAGGCGTGTGAAAGAGGAGGCGGGATTTTCCCGCCTCCTCTTATTGTTGGGTACCGGAGAACGCGGTCGGTTTGAATGTCGGGCCCCCGTTGGATGATGTTCTTATGGGAATCGGCGGTAGTGCTGGGGTGGCGTTGGAGGGTGTTCGTGCCTCTGTTGCTGCCCTGAGCGCCCTGGAGAAAGAGGACGCTTTCCTGGCTTCCGGGGCTCACGCTGGTGCTGGCGTGGATGTCGGTGTCGGTGTGGATGTGTTGCAGCGGCGGTATGGGATCCGGCTTGCACGACTGGAAGCTGCATCCCGACTGGAAGCACAACTCGCTGCGATGAAAGCACGGGACGCCGCCGAGGCAGTGGAGTTCCAGCAGGCGATGACCCCGCCGGACGCTTCCGTTCAAGACCGCACCTACGCCTACGTCTCCGTTGTCGAGGAGGTCGCCGGGGTCCTGACCATCAGCTCGGCCGCAGCGGGCGCCCTCGTGGACCAGTCACGGCGGATCTGTTTGTTCCCGCCCGTGTTTGAGGCCCTGTCGGCCGGATCGTTGTCCTGGCAGCACGCAAAGATCATCGCCGACGAAACCGACGGCCTCGATGCCGCTGGCGCCGCCGGGTTGGTGGCACACTTCTTCGACCCCGCCGCTGCCAACCCCGCCCGGGGTGCGGCTCCCGGTGAGCTTGTCCCGTCCCGGTTCCGGGCCAAGGTCCGTGGGTGGAGGGAACGCCATCATCCGGGCTCCATCGAGAAGCGGCACGCCAAGGGTGCGGCGGACCGGCGGATGGAATATGTCCCCGACCGGGACGGCATGGCCTGGATCTCGCTGTACCTGCCCGGGGACACCGCGTGCGCCATCTGGAACCGGACCACCGCCACCGCCCGCGGCCTCCAAGGGCCCACCGAAGAGCGCCCCCTCACCCAACTCCGCCCCGACATCGCAGCCTCGCTGCTCCTCGGCACCGGGCAGGTTGCGGGTGAACGTTCCTCTGGCACCACCGCGGCCACCGCAAGCACGACCGCGATGGGAAAGGTGCCCACCCCGCGGGCCGACGTCCTGGTCACTGTGCCGGTGTTCTCCCTCCTCGGAGCGACCGACGAACCAGCAGTGCTGGACGGTTTCGGCCCGATCCCGGCCTCCATGGCGCGCAAACTTGTCGCCGACGGGGCGGAATCGTTCTACCGGGTCCTGGTCGACCCCCGCGACGGGGCACCGCTGGAGATCGGCCGGAAAAACTACCGGCTCACCGAAACCATCAAACGCTGGATCAGGATGCGCGATACCAAGTGCACCTTCCCCGGCTGCACCAACCGCACCCCCGACAACGAAACCGACCACCTACAAGCGTGGCAACACGGCGGCACCACCAACGTCAGCAACCTGGCCCAGCTCTGCCCCAAACATCACCGGCTCAAACACCACAGCCAATGGACACCCGACCCGGCCACCAAGAACGAGCCGCCCGGCTGGACCTCACCCACCGGACGCCACTACAAACCCGAACACCCCGACCCCGAACCATCCGACTGGCCACAATGGCGTGGCCCGGAGTGGATGAGCGCGGCGTACCACAGCGGTGGAGCACGTCGATTGGCCGGTGGGCCGCCGGACTTCCACTACATGGCACACTCGCCAGGCGAAGATGCCCTGCTGCGCTGTCTCCATTCCACATCGTGACGGACCGCCCGCATTAGGCTGATTCCATGTCCCAACCGCGCCATCCGGCGGAGCTGACCCCTAAACGCGACCCGCAAAAGCGGCTTGCCGTGCGCCCCTATGCCAAGGCCGTGGCCCAGGTGCTCCGGGTGAGCTTCCATGCCTCCCCGGGCGCCGTCGTCATGAAGGTGCTGGGTTCCCTGATTTCCGCTGTGTTGCCGCTTGTCACCACCTTCTACGCGTCCCTCACCACCACAGCATTGGCGGCAGCGTACGCGGGCGACGGCGGAGCGGGGCGGCTTGCCATCGTGTACGTCGTCGTCACTGCCGCGCTGGGCCTGTTCTGGGGCGCCTTCAACAGCGTGGACCGCTACATCCAGCAGCTGATGAGTTTCAAAGTAGGCGCCATCGTGGGGGACCAGATGTACGAGCGCTTCCTCTCCCTGGACTTCTGGCGCTACGACGACAAGGAGACAGTGGACCTTTACGACCGCGCCAAACGGTTCTCCGACTCCTACGCCCGCGTCCTGGACCGGATTGCCGCGATCTTCACCCAGCTGGTCTCGGTCATCCTGGCCGTGGGCGCCCTGCTGCTGGTCAGCTGGTGGATCGCCGTCATCGTGTTGGTGGCCATCGTTCCGAGCGTGTACCTGCAGTTCAAGCTGTCCAGGGAACAGATTGCGCACTGGAACACGCAGGTGGACTCGCGGCGCCAGCGCCGCATGATCGAGACCAACCTCCTCCGGCCGCAGCACATTGCCGAAATGCGGCTTTATGGCATCGTCGGTTTCCTCATGGACCTTCGGTCCCGGCTCCGGGACGCCGACGAACGGCGGCGCCTGGACTACCAGCGCCGATACATCCCCAGGCAGCTGGCGGCGGACGCCCTGCAGTACGGCGCGGAAGTGGTCTCGCTGATCTGGGTGGTGGGCCAGATCATTGCCCGCGCAGCCCCGGTGGGCCAGTTCCTCTACGTCCAGCAGATCGTCAGCCGTGCCCTGTCCACCGCAAACAGCCTGGTGTCCTCGCTCAGCTCCATTGATGAAGACCTGGCCAACCTGAAGGACTACGAGCTGTTCATGGCGATGCCCGTGCACTCGGAACATGCCCCACCCCTCCTGGAGGCGCCCAGGGAAGTGGAGCTGAAGGACATCCGCTTCACCTACACGGGCAGCGACATCGAGGTGATCAAGGGCATCAGCCTCACCATCCGGCAGGGCCAACACATCGCCATCGTCGGGGAGAACGGTGCCGGGAAGTCCACCCTGATCCGGATCCTCGCCGGGCTCTACCGGCCTGACTCAGGGCAGGTACTGCTCGACGGCGTGGACCTCGCCGCCGTCGACGTTAAATCCTGGCACCGCCACCTTGCCGTGCTCAGCCAGGAGTTCCTGAAGTACGAGTTCGCCACGGCGGCCGAGAACATCTACTTCGGCGACGTCGATTCACCTCGGGACGACGCCCGCGTCCGCAAGGCTGCAGCCGACGCCGAGGCGCTCGACTTCATCAAGAGGCTGCCGAACGGACTCGACAACCACGTGAGCAACTGGATGGAGGATCCGCGCGGACGGAAGGGCAGCGGCCTGTCCGGAGGCCAGTGGCAGCGCCTGGCCATGGCACGGAACTTCTACCGCGACGCATCCTTCATGGTGATGGACGAGCCCACCTCGGCCATCGATGCCCTCGCTGAGCACCGAATCTTCACCAGGCTCTTCGCTGACCGCAGCAGCACCATCATCGCCATCAGCCACCGGCTCGCCACGATCGAGAAGGCGGACGTGGTGTACATGCTGGAGGATGGCCGCATTGTGGAGAAAGGCACCCATAAGGAACTGGTGGCCCTGCGCGGCCGGTACTTCAGGATGTTCGAGTCCCAGCTTTCCGTGGAGGAACCTGAAGGAGTCTGATGCAGGTTGGGGGAGCCCGCCCGCCGATCGGGCACTTCTGTCAGCTTCGCCGCAACCAGGCGGCGTACAGGCGGTCCCGGTGCTGGTGCAGATGCCGCGGGTACAGCATTCCGGCTCCAACCGACAAGGGAAAGGCAACCAAAAACGCAACGCAAGGATGGGCAGGACATCAGGGGACGTCCCTCGCGGCGTGGCCACCATCAGGAGTGAAACCAGCACCAGCATCGCCGCCACCGTGCCGTCCTCAGTGCTGGGCGAAGCCACGCCACCCCTCATGAATGCTCCGTCAGGGAACGGCGTTCGAGCCAGCGGGCGTAGAGTCCGGCGTTGTTGCACATCAGGCGGCGGGTGTGCAGCAGGCCGGCGGCCGAGCCGAGGGGAACCGTGATCAGCAGTCCGAGCACCGGCAAATTTTCCGGAGAGGCGCCGTTGGGGGTGAACAGGATCAAGGCCACAACGGCGGCCGTGGTGGCGACCAGGATAGTCCAGACCATCACTGGGGTGCCCCGGATCCCCCGCTCCACCCGCAGAAGGTTAGAAGCGGGGCGCGGTGGCCTGCGGGTGAACCGGAGCCAGGCGGTCAAGGCCCAACCCGTGGAAGCCAGCACTGCCCCCAGAACGGCCATACCGATGCCGGTTTCGGCGCTCTGGCCCAGTGCCAGCGCGAGCACGGCGTGAAGCAGGCCGGCGATGGCCAGCACTGCCGGGTACCACCAGGCAAAAAGATCCAGGACCGGCGCCGGGCGTAGCCGTAAGCCGTCGCGTCCGGCACCCTTCTCAGATCCCTGATGCCGGAACAGGCAGGAGCCGATGCCGTTGATTCGTCGCCTGGTGCCACGCTGTTCCCCCCAAAATCAATTTTCCGGTGCCAAGGCTAATACAGGCCCGCGCATGCAGCGATGGGCAGATCTAACCTCCGTGCCTGCCGTCCACCACGGTGGTACGCACGCGGGCGATGCTCGGGCGGGGAGGGACGCTGCTGAAGCCGAACGTGACGGCTGGCCGGATGGGGGCCAGCGCTCCGGCATCGGCACCATTCCAGCGGACAACGGCGGACGTCACGTGGTGCAGGTCCGTCACCCCATAGAACTCCGTCCTTCCGCTGCCCGCAGTTCCGTAGGTGCGGGCGCCGGGTGCCGCGAGGGCAGCGAACGGATTGACCGCGGCGAGCCAGCGGGGATGGACTGCAAGGCGCCGGGGTACTGTCCGCAGCGCTGTTCCCAGCAGGGTCCTGGCACCGGTGACGGCCTGGATTGCCAGCGGGCCGGCGTCGACCGTCAACGTGTGGTCGGTGAGCGAGGCAGCAACGTCCAGCACCCGCACTTCATCAAAGGTGTAGGTCGCGGCAATGAAGCCGGCCACCTCGGATGTCGGAGCGAGCAGAAGGCGATGCCCAGAAGGCTGCTGCACCATGACGTCCGAGAAGGACCCAAAGGGGGAGTCCTGCCACATTCCAACTACGGCGCGCAACCCGGAGGCAGTGCCGATCCCGGCGATATGCCCGTCAAATGTCCACCGACTGCCCATCACAATCCTGCGCTTCCCGGATGTCAGAGGGGGCCGTAAGCGGCGTTGCCGTAGGGATCGCGCCAGACGGCCAGATCTTCCTCGAGTGCCCTCCGAAGCCTCGGGCTGGTTTGCACCCGCAGGCGGAACGACTCCCGGGCCCGGCCCAGGACCGCGGACGGGACGATGATGCACGCGACCAGGAGGGCCAGCATGAGTACGTAGCTGCCCACCAGGATAGTGACCTCACCGGCGCCCTTCGCCATGGCGGACGGCAGGTACAGGTAAATGATCCCGCCGAGAACGACAGCCAGGAACGACACCATGCCGATGCCGCCGCGGGCAGATCCGGGGCCACGGGTGATCAGGGCCTTGTCAGTCCGGGGCAGGACGGATCGGACCCGTTTCCACCCGAAGAGGCCCAGCAGCACCAGGACGGCCCCCAGCGGGAGCAGGACAAGCGCTGCCGCGGGATTCCCCGACGTCACGGAGGTGAAGGCGCCTGCCAGGGCCAGGACGGGGCCGCCGGCGATCGCCCCGCTCCAGCCGGCGGCCAAAGTGCCCTGGGCATCGGCCAGCTCGCGGAGCCGGGAGGGGGCGTCCGGCGGGCTGACCCGGGCCAGTTCGGGGGAGAGCCAATGGTCGAGCGAATGGACAGGCGTGTCGGCGGGAAAAGGAATGGAGTGCGTCATATCGGAAGGAGGCCCAATCGTGGAAGCTGTCGCGGGAGCATCCACCGAAGCCCCCTGCTCAAGGCTACGTGCTTGCTCGGCGCAGTCGCCAGGGCCGCGATGACCTTCAGCGCCGGCCCAGGTCAGGCCAGCGGACCTGCTGGGATAACCTAGAGCAGTGACTTATGAGATCGAGATCGGCCGTGGCAAGCGTGGGCGTCGTGCCTACTCCCTGGATGACATTGCAATCGTCCCCAACCGTCGCACCCGCGACCCCAAGGACGTCTCCGTTTCCTGGCAGATCGACGCCTACCAGTTCGAGATGCCCGTGATCGCCGCGCCGATGGACTCGGCCATGTCCCCGGCCACCGCCATCGCCCTCGGCAAGCTCGGCGGCCTCGGCGTGCTGGACCTGGAAGGCCTCTGGACCCGGTACGAGGATCCGCAGTCCATCCTCGATGAGATCGCGGCGCTCCAGGATGAAACCAACAGCCCTGCCGTCACCACGCGCATGCAGGAGCTGTACCAGGCACCCATCCAGCCCGAGCTCATCACGTCCCGGCTCGCCGAAATGCGTGACGCCGGCGTCACCGTTGCCGGGTCCCTGACCCCCCAGCGCACGCAGGAACACTACAAGACGGTCCTGGCCGCCGGCGTCGACATCTTCGTCATCCGTGGCACCACCGTGTCCGCAGAGCATGTCTCCAAGGACCACGAGCCGCTGAACCTGAAGCAGTTCATTTACGAACTCGACGTCCCCGTCATCGTCGGCGGCGCGGCCGGCTACACTCCGGCGCTGCACCTCATGCGCACCGGCGCCGCGGGCGTACTGGTGGGCTTCGGCGGCGGTGCAACCACCACCACGCGCCGTGCCCTGGGCATCCACTCGCCCATGGCCTCAGCCATCTCCGACGTCGCCGCCGCCCGCCGCGACTACATGGACGAGTCCGGCGGCCGCTACGTGCACGTGATTGCCGACGGCGGCATGGGCACCTCGGGTGATATCGTCAAGGCGATCGCCATGGGCGCCGACGCCGTCATGCTGGGCAGTGCCTTGGCCCGGGCAGAAGAAGCACCGGGCAAGGGGTGGCACTGGGGCCAGGAAGCGCACCACACGGAGCTGCCGCGCGGAGACCGCGCCAACGTCGGCACTGTGGGCCCCCTGGAGGAGGTCATGTTTGGACCAGGCCACCACACCAACGGCACGTCCAACCTCATTGGCGCCCTCCGGCGCTCCATGGCCACCACCGGATACTCGGACCTGAAGGAATTCCAGCGGGTCGACGTCGTCGTGTCGCCGTACGCCGGGAACTGACACGCCGCGGCAGGGCGGGGCGGGCGCGCTCCCGCCCTGCCCAAAGCACGCCCCCAGCAAGTAGTGTGGGTTTACTACCGGCACTAGAGGCACTGGAGGCGTTCAATGAAGAGTGTTCCTGCAAACGGCGGGGTCCTTGGCCCGGAATCCAGGGAAGCATCCATCCAGCGGCTGCGCGCCACCACGGAACCCGGCCAGGAACTGGACATCCTGATTGTCGGCGGCGGCATCGTCGGCACGGGAGCCGCGCTCGACGCAGTGACCCGGGGGTTGAGCGTGGGCATCGTCGAGGCAAGCGACTGGGCGGCAGGCACGTCGTCGCGGTCTTCCAAACTGATCCACGGTGGGTTGCGCTACCTGGAAATGCTGGACTTCGCCCTGGTCAAAGAGGCCCTGCAGGAACGCGGGCTGCTCCTCTCCGAGATTGCACCCCACCTGGCCCGGCCGGTGCCGTTCCTGTATCCGCTGACCAAACCCTTCATCGAGCGGCCCTACGTTGGTGCCGGCATCGCCCTCTACGACGCCATGTCAGTCTCCGCCGGCCACAGCAGGGGAGTGCCGTTCCACAAACACCTCAGCCGCCGGGGAACGCTCCGGGCCGCCCCCAGCCTCAAGAACGACGCCTTCGTCGGGTCCATCCGGTACTACGACGGCCAGGTGGATGACGCCAAATACTGCGCCAACCTGGTCCGCACGGCTGCCTACTACGGCGCCCACGCCGTGAACCAGATGAAGGTGGTGGACTTCCTCCGCGAAGGCGAACGCGTGGTGGGGGCCAAGGTGGAAAACCGCGAGGACGGGACGCAGTTCAGCATCCGCGCCAAGCAGGTCATCAACGCCACCGGCGTGTGGACCGACGAAACGCAGGCCATGGTGACCGACCGCGGCCAGCTGAAGGTCCGTGCTTCCAAAGGCATCCACCTGGTGGTTCCCCGCGACCGCTTCCAGTCCACGGTGGGGCTGATCCTGCGCACCGAGAAGTCGGTGCTGTTCGTCATCCCATGGGGACGGCACTGGATCATCGGCACCACTGACACTGACTGGCACCTGGACAAGGCCCATCCGGCCGCTTCCAGCAAGGACATCGATTACGTCCTGGAGCATGTCAACCAGGTGCTCAAGCGGCCCTTGACCCGGGAAGACGTCGAAGGGGTCTATGCCGGCCTGCGGCCGCTCCTCGCCGGCGAAAACGACTCCACCGCCAAGCTGTCCCGCGAGCACGTGGTGGCGCACCCTGTTCCCGGACTGGTGGTGGTGGCGGGCGGAAAGTGGACCACCTACCGGGTCATGGCCAAGGATGCCGTTGACGAGGCCACCCGCACCATGGACGAACGCGTCCCGCCCAGCTGCACCGAAACCATTCCGCTCCTGGGAGCCAGCGGTTTCCGGGCCGCCTGGAACCGCCGGAACCGCACCGCAGAGGAATCCGGGGTGCACGTCGCCCGGATCGAGCACCTGCTCAACCGGTATGGGTCCATGACGCCTGAGGTCCTGGCCCTCATTGAGCAGAACCCGGAGCTGGCGGAGCCACTCCCTGGCGCCGACGACTACCTGCAGGCAGAGGCCGTCTACGCCGCAAGCCACGAAGGTGCCCGCCATGTGCAGGACGTCCTGACGCGGCGCACAAGGATCTCCATCGAGGCATGGGACCGCGGCGTGTCCGCCGCCCCCGTTGTCGCTAAACTGATGGGTGACGTCCTTGGCTGGAGTGACACGCAGCGTGAAAACGAAGTCCGCCACTACCTTGCCCGCGTGGAGGCCGAACGCCTCAGCCAGCAACAGCCGGACGACGAATCCGCAGACGCCGCCCGCCTGGGCGCGGAAGATATCGTGCCCTTGCGTTGAGGGGCCGTTCGCCCCACTGCTGACCGAAGGGAAACGCCTTGGCGGAACCACTGGACCCGTATGACGCCCACCTGACCACCGCCGACATGGTGATCCTGGAAATGGAGGCGAAGGACAAGACCGACGCCACCAACCAACTGGCAGAGCGGCTCCACGCCGCCGGGCGGATCTCGGATCTTGACGGGTTCCTGAAAAACGTCAATGCCCGGGAGCACCAGCTGGCCACGGGGCTCCCGGGCGGCATCGGACTGCCGCATGCCCGCAGCGAATTCGTGTCCCAAACCTCCATCGCCGTCGGCATCACCAAGTACGGCCACGCCCTGGACTTCGGTGCAGCCGACGGTCCTGCCACGGTCATCCTGCTGATTGCCACCCCGGCGAGCTCTTTCTCCGACCACCTGGAAGTTTTGGCCACCTTGGCCCGGTCACTCTCCAAGGAATCATTCCGCGAGTCGCTGCGGCGTGCCTACGACGCCGAAGTAATCGCCGAGCTCATCAACTCCAGCCTGGTGTTCTTCGACCACTAGGCGCATCCCCGGTCCCGCCTCCTGGCCCGGACGCCCCCCGGCGTTTAGTTGTTCTACAGAAGTACGAAGTACGGTTAAGACGTGTGGAAAACAGCCCTTAAGCCCCGATGGATCGCAGGCTTTATCTTCGCGATCGCTCTCTCCGGGGTGTTCGTGCTGCTGAGCCAGTGGCAATTCGGCCGCTCCACCCAGCCCGAGGTGCCGGTCAATCCCGCCACCGAACAGGTCCAGCCGCTTACCGGCACCCTGCAGCCGGGTGAGTTCTTCCACGGCAGCGTTGCCGACCAGATGGTCACTGCCCAGGGGACGTACAGTCCCGACAAGCAGGTCCTGGTTCCCGGGAGGCTCCACGACGGCAAAACCGGCTACTGGGTTGTTTCAGCCTTCGCCGTCAAAGATGCCCCGGCACTGACCGGAGCAGGTGCCTCACCACAGACGTGGATCCCGGTGGCACGCGGGTGGGTCGCCCAGCCCGGGGACGCGGCAGCACCGCCGTCGGGCCTTGTTGAGCTGACCGGCCGGCTGCTGCCGTCCGAAGCGCCGGTGGCGGGGAAAGCTCCGAAACCGGGGGAGGCCTCGGCCGTCTCCGTGGCGGAGCTCATCAACTACTGGGAGGTCAGCAGCTACCCCGGGTTCGTATCAGCAACGGCCGAGGTGGTGGCGGACCAGGACATCAGTGCCGCGGCAGCGCCCGGAAAACTCCTGCCGCTGAACATCGGGCCGCAGCCGCCGGGGCAGCACATCAACTGGCTCAACCTCTTCTACTCCATCGAGTGGGTTGTCTTCGCCGGGTTCGCCCTCTTCATCTGGTGGCGGCTGGTCAAGGACGACTACCACCGGGATCTGGAGGAGGCCCTTGACGACGCCGGGGACGACGGTGACGGGCACGACGAAAACCAACAGCTTCCACAGCAGGCCGAACAGCACCAGCAGCCTGAACAGCACCAGCAGAAGGTACAGCCATGATTGATCCGAAACCGGCCACCCCCTCATCGCAGGCCTCTGGCAAGACCTCCGGGAAGAAGCGCCGTTTCGGCGGTACCGAGGCGCAGATCCGGTCCGCCTTGAAGTTCTACAAGGTCATGGCCTACCTCACCGGCACCATGCTCCTGCTGCTGTGTGCGGAACTGGTGGCACGGTACGGCTTCGGGCAGTACCTGTTCGCCGGCGGAACCAACGCTGTGACCGGCCAGCCGTTCGGCTTCGGATTCGCCGACGCCGAGCCGGCGGGCGTGCTCAACGGCATGAACGTCTCCGTCACCGTCCTGATCGTGCACGGCTGGATGTACGTTGTGTACCTGATCTCCAACTTCCGGCTGTGGTCCCTGATGCGCTGGCCCTTCCTGAAACTGGTGCTGCTGGCACTGGGCGGCGTGGTGCCGTTCCTGTCGTTCATCGTGGAGAAGAAATTCCACGCAGAGGTGGAAGCCGAGCTTGCCGCCAATCCGCAGGCTCCCCAGCGCTACTGAAACGGGCCTGGCGCGCGCCGGCCACCCGCCGTCGGACGTCTGCTGCGTCACAGCGCGGCTTCTGAAGGTGCGCCGGTGCAAGGGCGCAAAGTAGGCTATTACGGTGACTACTCCCACTGCATCCCAGACTTCCCAGAAGCCGGTGCTGGTTGTTGATTACGGTGCCCAGTACGCGCAGCTGATTGCCCGTCGCGTCAGGGAAGCGAATGTGTATTCGGAAGTGGTTCCGCATACTTACTCCACCGAGCAGCTCCTGGCCAAGAACCCTGCCGCCATCATCCTCTCCGGTGGCCCCTCCAGCGTCTATGCCGACGGCGCCCCCAGCGTGGGTGCCGACCTCTTCGAAGCCGGCGTCCCCGTCTTTGGGATCTGCTACGGGTTCCAGGCCATGGCCAACGCCCTGGGCGGCAAGGTGGACAAGACCGGCCTGCGGGAGTACGGATCCACGGAAACCACCATCCTCGGTGACGGCCGCTCGGTGCTCGAGGGCATGCCCCAGCACCAGAAGACCTGGATGAGCCACGGCGACTCCGTGCATGAAGCCCCTGCAGGTTTCGATGTCCTCGCCACGACGGCAGGCGCCGAAGTAGCAGCCTTCGCCAACGAGGAAAAGGGCCTCTTCGGCGTGCAGTGGCACCCTGAGGTCAAGCACTCCGCCTACGGCCAGCAGGTGCTCGAGAACTTCCTGTTCAAGGGCGCAAAGCTGGAGCCCAACTGGACCACGGGCAACATCCTGGAAGAACAGGTGGAGCGCATCCGCCAGCAGGTAGGGGATGCCCGCGTTATCTGCGGCCTCTCCGGCGGCGTCGATTCGGCAGTGGCGGCAGCCCTGGTCCAGCGCGCCGTGGGCGACCAGCTCACCTGCGTGTTCGTGGACCACGGACTGCTGCGTGAAGGCGAAGCGGAACAGGTTGAACGCGACTTCGTGGCCGCAACCGGCGTGAAGCTGTACGTGGCCAACGAACAGGAACGCTTCCTCTCGGCCCTGGCCGGCGTCAGCGATCCCGAAACCAAGCGCAAGATCATCGGCCGGGAATTCATCCGCGCCTTCGAAGAAGCCGAACTGGCCATCATCGCCGAGGCCGCAGCCCACGGCGAGAAGATCAAGTTCCTGGTCCAGGGCACCCTGTACCCGGACGTTGTCGAATCCGGCGGCGGCGAAGGTGCAGCCAACATCAAGAGCCACCACAACGTGGGCGGCCTCCCCGAGGACCTGCAGTTCGAACTCGTTGAGCCGCTGCGTGCCCTGTTCAAGGACGAGGTCCGTGCCGTCGGCGCCCAGCTCGGCCTGCCGCAGGAAATCGTCGGCCGCCAGCCGTTCCCCGGCCCCGGCCTGGGCATCCGGATCGTCGGCGAGGTCACCAAGGAGCGGCTGGACCTGCTCCGCAAGGCGGACGCCATCGCGCGTGCCGAGCTGACCGCGGCCGGGCTGGACAACGAGGTATGGCAGATGCCCGTGGTCCTGCTCGCAGACGTCCGCAGTGTCGGCGTCATGGGCGACGGCCGCACCTACGGCCACCCCATCGTGCTCCGTCCGGTCTCCTCGGAAGACGCCATGACTGCCGACTGGTCGCGCCTGCCCTACGACCTGCTGGCACGGATCTCCAGCCGGATCACCAACGAGGTGGACGGCGTCAACCGGGTGGTGCTGGACGTCACCAGCAAGCCGCCGGGAACCATCGAGTGGGAATAGCATCCTAGTGGCCGGCCTCCGTCAGCGGGGGCCGGCCACTGCTTTTTCCCAGCGAATTCCTCCGCAAATTCCGGTGCCCCAGTGTTGCGGTCGCTCAAGTCCGGCGCCGGAGCGGCTACTCTCGAATCTATGCCGGTATGGTCCAGGGCGTCACGTGCAAACGCAGAAAAGAAGGCAGAAGTGTCAGTTGGTCAAGGCCACCCGGAAGGCTCGGAAGAGCTTCGTAAATGGCTGTCCGGGCTCAAACCCGTCACCGGCGCGGACACAATGCTCCGCTTCACCAAGACGCCGGAAGGTTCCATCGACCTCACCTCGGCACACCCCTCGGGCCTTGCCCAGCTCATGGCCGGGCGCCGCACACGCCTGTCCACCCTGATCCGTGACCGGCAGCAGTATGTCGTGGCTGCGAGGGCGTCGCGAAACATCCGGTCAAAGATCTTCGAGCTCGCCAACGACCGCGGCATCGACGCCGGATACCTGTCGGCGGGCACCGTGGTGTGGACATCCGCCGTCGGGGGCAAACCCCAGCGCGTGTCAGCCCCGGTCATGCTGACCGCCATCTCCCTGACGGTGCGCCCCGGGGAGGACGACTTCGAACTGCAGCTCACCGAACAGGCGCAGATCAACCCCGCCCTGGTGCGGCACCTGAAAAACATCCACGGGATCGTGTTCGACGTCAACGCCGTGACCCGCCTGGCCTACAGCACCGCGCGGTTCGACCCCCAGCCCGTCCTGGACCGGCTGGCCACCCTGATCCGGCCCATCCACGGCGCTGAAACCCAGCACAACCTGCTGGTCTCCACCTTTGCGGACCTCTCCGGCAACCTCGACGACCCCTGGATCAACGATTCCCACCCCATCGTCTCTGCGCTGGCCACCGCCGCCGGAGGCGAAGTGGTGGACGTCGAGGAACCGGACCCGTCCCGCTTCCCGCACCTGGACAGCAGGCACCCCAAGGACGAGCTGCTGCTGCTGGATGCCGACACGGACCAGCAGTACGTGGTTGATGCTGCCCGCGCCGGGGACTCCCTGGTGGTCAGCAGCCCGCCCGGCACCGGCCAGACCCAGACGGCCATCAACACCATCGGCGCCCTGGTGGATGCCGGCAAGACAGTGCTGGTGGTGGGCGATCGCCGCGCCAGCCTGAACGAGGTTTCCGGGCACCTGGAGACGTTGGGCCTGGAGTCCATCCTCTTCCAGCTGACCGGGAACGTCACCGCCCAACAGCTGAAAGGCCAGCTGGTCCGGGCGATCGTCCGCAGTGAAAAGTCCCTCGAACCCCAGCTGGGGAACCTGCACGCCACCCTGACCGAACACCGGCACGCCCTGATGGACCACGTGGCATCGCTCCACAACGTCCGCGAGAGGTGGGGCTGCTCGCCCTACCAGGCCATGCAGTCACTCGCTGAGCTCACCTCGATCCATCCTGCCCCGGCCACCACCGTCCGGCTCAAGCGCAGCGTCCTGGACAGCATCCGGGACCGTGAGGAGCTGGCGGGCAGGCTGCGGCGCGCCGCGGAACTGGGCAGCTTCAGCAAGGCGGCCACCACCAGCCCCTGGCACGGCGCCCGGCTGCTGACCCGGAAGGAAACCGAGGAAGCCCAGGACCTGGTCCGCTCGGTGGCCAAGAGCCTCCCCGTCCTGCGCGACCGCATGGACGCCGTTGCCGAGCACGCCGAGATCCGCCTGGGCGAGTCCTTCGCGGAGTGGGGCGAGCAGCTGGAACTGCTGGTTGCCGTCCGCGGCAGCCTGGACAAGTTCACCCCGGACATCTTCGACCGGCCCGTGACAGACCTGATCTCCGCCACGGCGCCGTCCGCGTGGCGGCGGGAGCGCGGCATCGAGCTGACCGCCATGCAGCGCTCCAGGCTGCGCAGGGTGGCCAAGGAATACGTGCGCCCGGGCGTCCACATCGCGGACCTGCACTCGTCCCTCGTGCTCGTCCAGGAACAGCGTGCCCTCTGGGCTGGCTACGCCACCACGCAGCGCCATCCCGCCGTTCCCTCCGGCCTGGCTGAAATGAACGCCATGTACCGGTCACTGGACCAGGAGCTGGCACAGCTGGGCGAGGCGCTGCAGCACACCGAAGATGGCGGGGCCTTGGCCACGGTGCCCTACGCGCAGCTGATGGACCGGCTGGACCGCCTGGTGGCGGACACCGATACGCTCAAGACGCTGCCCGAACGCACACTCCTCATAGAGAACATGCGCGAACATGGCCTGGGTGAACTCCTTGCCGATCTTGCAGAACGGGAAGTTCCGGAAGGATCCGTCGCCGCGGAGCTGGAGCTGGCCTGGTGGCAGTCCGCGCTTGAGGCAATGATCAGCGGCGACGACTACCTGGCGATGTCCGACGGCGACGCCCTGCGCCAGCTGGAAGCGGAATACCGGCTGGCCGACAATGCCCACATTGCCAGCGGCGCCGCCCGCCTGCGGTGGGACCTCGCGGAACGGTGGCGGACAGCCATCGCTGCCCAACCGCGCCAGGCAGACCTGCTCCGCAGCCTGCTCAAGGACGGCCGGGTGTCCCTGCCTTCCCTCACCGCGCAGGCGCCTGAGCTGATCGGCACACTCGTCCCGGTCTGGTCCGTCAGCCCGTACCTGATGACGGGCCTGCTTCCGGCAGAACAGCACTTCGACGCCGTCGTGATCCTCGACGCGGAGGCCACCTCCCTGCAGGCCGTCCTGCCGTCGATTGCCAGGGCACGGCAGGTGATCGCCTTCGGCGACCCGCGCATCGCCACGCCCCGGACGTTCACGGTTGGGGTGGAGCGGCTTGCACCCGGCGAGTCCGCCCACCACCGCGTGGAGAGCGCCTTCACCGCGCTCTCCGCAGTGCTGCCGGTGTGGCGGCTCAACGTGGTGTACCGCGCAGTAGACGAGGACCTGGTCCTGCAGCTCAGCAAGAACTTTTACGACGGCGGCCTCCGCCGGCTGCCCGAGGGCCAGTCGGCCACGGGGCTGGACCGGTCCCTGCTGGTGGAATACCTGCCGGACGGCACCGGCCTTCCCAGTGCCGACCACGAAGGCGTGGAGTCCGTGGTTGCCGAGGTCAACCGCGTAGTGGAGCTGGTCTTCGAGCACGCCCGCCTGCGTCCGCGGACCTCCCTCGCCGTCGTCACCGCCAGCCTGCGCCACGCCGCGAGGATTGGCGAGTCCATCCGGCTCCAGCTGTCCAACCAGCCGGGCCTGGCCGGATTCTTCGGCGCCGGCCCGGAGTCCTTCCGCGTGGTGGATCTGGAACGTGCCCAGGGCCTGGTCCGCGACCATGTCATTTTCTCGCCGGGATTCGGGCGGACCCCGCACGGCCGTGCCCTCCACAACTTCGGGCCGCTGTCCGCTGAAGGCGGCCGGGAGAAGTTTGCCCTGGCCATGACCCGGGCCCGACGTTCCCTGCACGTACTTACGTGCTTCCGGCCCGAGGACCTGGACCACACCCGGCTCACCCATGGGGCGGTGGACCTGTACGCGCTGCTGGACCGGGAAATTTCCGGCAACACGGATCTTGGCACCCCCGCGTCCCGCGCCGCCGCCAGCGAACAGGCGCTTGGCGCGGACCCGCTGGTGGCGGATCTCGGTGACCGGCTGCGTGCCCGGGGCGCCAGGGTCTGGCACCAATACGACGGGGCAATCGATGTAGTGGCAGCCGCCGACCCCCTGAATACCATGGGCCAGGAGGACTCCGACATCCCGCGGCCGGTGGCCATCGAGTCCGACGGCACTGCGCAGTACCGCACCATGAGCGTGCGGGAACGCAGCAGGCTGCGTCCCCAACTGCTGGAACGCCTTGGCTGGCGGTACATGCCGCTGTGGACCATCGAAGTGTTCACGGACCCGTCGTCCTGCGCAGACCGCATTGCCGGCTACCTGGGCCTGGAAAAGATGGTGCTGCCGGGCAGGACCCACCAGTCTGCGGGCTTCCTTGACGACGACGTTGACCAGGCGCTCAATGGAATTGACGCCGCGCCGTCCGCCGGAGTTTCCTACCTGCCCGGGGATCCCGGCGCAGGCCGGACCGGTGACAGCGGACACCAGGAAGCGGGATCCATGACCGAGGAAAAGAAACCTGCACACGGCAGGCTTGAGGAAGACGGCCGCGAGGAAGACATGCGCCAGGATGAGCTCCAGGGCGGGCAGACAGAAACAGTAACCGGCGGGGACGTTCCTGCAGGCCCGGCTGAAACGGCACCGGCGCCCCGGACGGTAACAGGCGGCACTGAAGAGATCCTCCCGAGCAAGGCCGCAGAGGATGACGCCCGCAGCTGGGGTGACCGGGAGGATGACCACGACACGTGGTTGAAGGAACAGAAGCCGCCGCACTGGGGCTGACCGGCGCAAGCTTACGGCGGGCCGACCAGGACGAAGAACAGCCGGCCATGGGTTGACGCTCCGGCCAGGCGTGATGCTTGTTCGGCGGTGGCTGCCACCACGATCAGTCCGTCGGTCTCCGTGGTGCCCAGCCACTGGCCGCTCTGGCCGCCCTTGTTGGACGTCCAGAGCACGGGGACGGCCGACGCCAGTACCTCCGACGGGCCTTGCTGGTCGAACCCGTTGGCCGATGTGAGCACAACGTTGACCAGCTGGCCGGGGGAGACCAGCTGAATCGACGAGGCATCCGCCATCCGCAGTGGGACTGCGGCTGAACCGGGCGGTGTACCCGCCAGGAGCCCGGGACCCACCAGCTGGGCATCGCTGAGGAGCTGGCCCTTGCGCATGGGTGCGGCGAGCTGTTTGCCGGTGGCGGCGGCATCGTCCCGGAGGAAGCCGTCGGCCACCATGCCAGGGGGCACCTGGACTCGGACCACGTCCGCGTCCGTCACGGCGGTCCCGGCAGGAAGATCCCGGGCAGCGGCCAGGGCGGTGGCGGTGGAGAGCGGGGCAGGAGTGAGCTGCTGGACGGCGATGGCGGCAGCTGCGCACAGCAACAGTGCAGCGGCGAGCCGGCGGTTCCGGCTCAACCAGGCGGCAACACGCGCGGGCAGGGGGCGGTTCCTCGGGCTGCGGGCAGCGCCTGCGGGGCCCGAAGAATACCGGAGGGCGGCACGGCGGCGGGGAAGAAGAGGCATGCGCCCACGCTAACTCCGGGCGCACGCGCAAGGGAGCCGGGATAAGGCCTATGTGGACAAAAGCGGCCGGACGCTGGAAAGCGCCGGCCGCCGTCGTGAAGTCTGTGCCGGATTAGCTCGCGGCGGCTGCGGGCGCCGGCGCGGCGGGGGCGGCAGCAGGCGCTGCAGGCGCGGCGGAAACGGAGCTGCCCTTGGAATCGCGGGAGTCCGTGCGGTAAAAGCCGGAGCCCTTGAAGACGACACCGACGCTGTTGAACTTCTTGCGCAGCGTGCCCTCGCATTCAGGGCAGGACGTCAGGCTGCTGTCCGAGAACGACTGGACGATGTCGAAGGCGTGGCCGCAATCCTTGCAGGCGTAAGCATATGTTGGCACTGGTGCTCCTCCTCTTGGGCAAACGAGAGGTCCCGTGCTGCCACCTGGTAAACCATTAGCAGTCGCAGGGCCTGAGTGCTAATTCTATCACTGTGCACGGAACGACGGTGTTCAGGCGCCGCCCGCCAGGGGCTGGTACCCGGAAGGGACCAGGACGGCCGGGACCGGACGGTCGAACTCCTCGGCCGGGATCCGTCCGGCGGGCAGCAATTCATCGTCGTAGATAACAGCGGCCACCGGGATTTCCTTCCCGGCCGTAGCGAGGTGCCCCAGGAATTTGTCGTAGTAGCCGCCGCCCTGGCCAATCCTGTTGCCGGCCAGGTCCACGGCTGTGGCGGGAATGAAAAGCACAGCGGCGTCGCCGGCGGTTTCGGGCCCGTGCCGGTGCCCCGTGGGTTCCAGGATTGGCGCGTACCTGCTGCGCTCGAAGCCGGTGTCCGGAGTCCAGAACACCCAGCTCAACTCCCTGGCCGGTTCGCACACCGGAAGCAGGACCTGGTGGCCGCTGCGGTGCAGGGCTTTGATCAGCGGCAGGGTAGGTGGTTCCATACCAACGCCGAGGTATACGCATGCTATCCCGGGACGGCCTTCCGTCACCGATCCAGCCCAGGCTTCCCCATGGGTGGCCAAGGCCTGGCCGGCAGCTTCCAGTTGTGCCGGCGTCAGGCTTGCCCGCCGCTGCCGGTGGGTAGCCCGGATCCCGTCCTTGACGGCGGTTGTCTCCTGCAGCATGTTGTCCTCCCTGAAGTCCGGTGTTCCGCGCCTTGAGGCCGCGTGCCGGCCTTCGGTGCCGGGGGTTACTGAAATACTTGACGCTGACGTTAGATTAGTCCGGTGAACACCAGTAAACCCAGAGTCCGCAAAGCCGTCATTCCCGCAGCGGGCCTGGGCACCAGGTTCCTGCCTGCCACCAAGGCCATGCCCAAGGAAATGCTTCCCGTCGTGGACAAGCCTGCCATCCAGTATGTGGTGGAGGAAGCCGTCCACGTGGGCCTCAACGACATCCTGATGATTACCGGCCGCAACAAGCGGGCCCTCGAAGACCACTTCGACAGGGTGCCGTCCCTCGAATCGACCCTTGAGGACAAGGGTGATACGGAAAAGCTTGCGTCCATCCAGGCCGCGAGCCAGCTGGGTGACATCCACTACGTCCGGCAGGGCGATCCCCATGGCTTGGGCCATGCCGTGCTCCGGGCGAAGCAGCATGTTGGCGATGAAGCCTTCGCCGTGCTGCTGGGCGACGACCTCATCGATGCCCGAGACGAACTCCTCAGCACCATGATTGACGTGCAGGCGAAAACCGGAGGGTCCGTCGTCGCCCTCATTGAGGTGGAGCCCTCCCAGATCAGCGCCTACGGCTGCGCCGACGTCCAGGCCATCGACGGCGAGGACTACGTTCGCGTCAACCGGCTCGTCGAGAAGCCCTCGCCCGAGGAAGCACCGTCCAACCTGGCGCTGATCGGGCGGTATGTCCTGCACCCCGCCGTGTTCGAAGTCCTCGAGCACACGGAGCCGGGCCGCGGAGGCGAAATCCAGCTGACGGATGCCCTGCAGGAACTCGCCTCCGGTGACGGCGAGGGACATGGCGTGTATGGCGTGGTGTTCCGGGGCCGCCGTTACGATACCGGCGACAAGCTCAGCTACCTCAAGGCCTGCGTCCAGCTGGCCATCGACAGCGATGACCTGGGGCCCGGCCTGCGGGAATGGCTGCCGGGCTTCACCGCCGGCCTCTCCCGGTAGCGCCGTGCGCACAGGTCCCATCTGGCCGGCCACCCTCGAGTGCGGCGACCTGGTCCTGCGGCCCATCCGGTACCGGGACAAGAAAGAGTGGACAGAAGTCCGGTCACGGAACAGCGAGTGGCTGGCACCGTGGGAAGCCTCCAACCCGGACCCGTCCGGCGGACTTCCCGACTACCGGCACATGGTCCGCTCGCTCAACCTGCAGGCTGCACAGGCTACCGCCCTGCCCTTCGTCATCACGGAGTGGAGGCCGGGCCTGAGGAATCCGGCCATCGTGGGCCAACTGACGGTGTCTTCCATCGTCTGGGGTTCGGCCATGATGGCAACGTTGGGGTACTGGGTGGACCAATCCCGGGCGGGACGGGGGATAGCCCCCACCTCCGTGGCGCTGGTAACGGACCACTGTTTCCGTACGCTTGGCCTGCACCGGATGGAAATCAACATCCGGCCCGAGAACGGACCCAGCCTGCGGGTGGTGGAAAAGCTGGGGTTCCGGGACGAGGGGTACCGTCCCCGTTTCCTGCATATCAACGGCAAATGGGCGGACCACCGTTCGTTCGCCCTTACCTCCGAAGAGGTCCCGGAAGGCCTCCTGGGTCCGTGGCTGGCGTCGCGCCGGTCATAAATCCAACGGTTTGCCAGTGGGGGCACGACACACCGCAGCTAATGCGGCCTGAGCAGGCATGATGCTCATACGGTTTTGAGTGTGGACTTCCCCCTTAGCAGCTCAGTGATCCTTGTGGTTGCCGTCGCGCTCTGGATTGTATGGGTTGCCCCTTACGTCCTCCGGAACCGCAGGCACCAGTTCCAGCCCGCCGGCGAGTTCCTGGCAGACGCCCCCGCCGATGAAAGGCCGGATCCGCATGCCGGCCTGGTCCTGAACGTCGCCGCCCAGCAGGAGAAAGCCATGGAACCCAGGAAGAGTGCCGCATCCCTTGCCGGCACTGCAAGCACCCCACCTGCGGCGCAGTTCCGCATCCGCTACGGCCGCGCTGGCCTGGCCCTTGTGGGACTCCTTTCCCTGGTGACTGCATTCATCTCAGGTGTGCTGCTACCCTTCGGCATCGGCTCGCCTGCTCTGCCGCTCACCTGCACCCTGCTGACGGTTGCATCCGTGGCATTGCTGCGCTGGCTCGCCATCCGTGACCGCAAGGCGAAAGTGGACGCCGCCTTCCGCTCCGCAATGAGCGCCCCGGCGCGCCGTCCGGAAGACGCCGTCGCCCTGCCTGCGAAGCCCGAGGCCGCCCCCGTGCTGCCGGAAAGCCGGCTTTTCGACGCCGAGGCGGGGGAGCCGAAGGTCAAACCGCTCACCGCCATGGAGCTTCGCGAAGCCGCCCTCGCCGTCGCCGTGGCTGCCGGCGACACCAGCGCAGCGGCAGCTGCTCCGGCCGCCCCCGCCAGCACCCCCTGGGAGCCGGTGGAAGTCCCCAAGCCCGTGTACGTGGAAGCCCCAAAGGCGGAGCGTCCCGAGCCGAAGCCGCTTGAGCTTCCCGAAGCGCCCAAGGCAGTCGGCAAGCCGTCACTGAAGCAGGGCGCTTCCGCAGCGCCGGCGGCAGAGACGGCTGCTGCAGCGGAAGCACAGCAGTTGTCCAAGGCTCAAAGCGCCCTCAGCAACCTCGACGACGTCCTGCAGCGCCGCCGCGCATAGGGCCCGGCAGCGCCTTGCCTTCCTCCGCCGCGCACTGCGCGCGTCAATTGGCGTTGAGCCGGGAAAATTTGTAGCCTAGGGACACCGGTCCCGCACCGGCGGGCAGCAGTCCGCCAGGGCGCGGATACGTCCGGGGCTATAGCTCAGTTGGTAGAGCGCTTCGTTCGCATCGAAGAGGTCAGGAGTTCGAATCTCCTTAGCTCCACAGTTTGCAGGCACCCGGCCGGTTCCGGCGGCCAGCCCCTCAGGATAACGACGGATTCCCGGGCCTTTCCCCCAGATAGCGGACAAGGTTGGACGACCGGTAGGTGGGATCGGCATCATGCCGCTTCAGAGCGGACTCTGCCACCCGTTCGTGGGCCGGATCGGTTGATCCTATGGGCCTGACGTAGGCAGGCAGCATTCTCCAAAAACCAACGCGGGATTCCTGGATCGGCGGGTACTGCTGGGACGGCTCAACCGGCGCCCCTGCCGCGGCCCCGGAGGCATCGGGCCGGAAGGCGAGCCCTGCGCTCCGGGTGCGTTCAACGATCCATGCCAAGGCAACGTCGGACAGCAGGGTGCTCCGGTTGCCGCCGCCCACGTCCCCGTGCGTTCCGGTGAACCATACCTGTTCCAGTCTCTGGGTTCCCGCGTCGTCCTGCGGCTGCCAGAGTGTCGGAGCGAAAGGTTTCCTTTTTTCATCAATTGCCAAGGCCTGGAACGCGTTGTCGACGGTAGTGGACAGCGCCGTGTCGTGGAAGGCAAACCTGCGGTTGAACCTGTCAACGACAGGTACCCCGGTGAGCGGGATGCCGAGCGCCCCCACGGTGTCCCAGACCGCGATGCAATGGATTCTGGTCTCGTGGGAGAAGGACCGGCGGAAGAGCGTGGCTTCGACCGAACGCGGGTTGGTGGTGGCAGTCCGGTCCCTGTAAAGGCTGAAGGCGTCGCCCAGCCTTCCTCGGAAACGCCGCCGCAGGATGCCCGCGTTCCTGATCAGCCCAGCGGTACTGCGGGCTGTGTAGGCGCCGCGGCTGAAGCCCAGCAGGAACAGCTCATCCCCGGGCTGGAAGTTGCCCATGATGAAGCGGTAGGCGGCGAGGATGTCATAGGAGAGCCCTGCGCCGAACGCGCCTCCACCGAGACGGCCCTGGCGTCCGGCGCCCACGCCGCGATGATAGAAGACCCTCTGTTCAATGTCGGTGCCGTCCTGGTCCTTGCCGGCCGGGGCGATGGCCAGGGCGAGTTTTGTGACATTGGTGGGGCACGGCTGCCCGTCGTCAGCCTGGTCCGGGGTTGCCCACGTTCCGTCGCAGCAAACTACTATGCGCTTGGCCATTTCGTCTTCCTGGGAATCCGACCCTCTCCCCGGCCGCGGTCGCGGCTTCCATCGGTATACACCCGCGCTGGCTTCCCGTCCATACATGCCTTAGCGCCGCTGGCTGGGTTGTTGTTGTGTGCCCGGAACCGGGGGCTTAGCGTGGAGTGAGCAACGGGCGGAACAGTGTCAGGAGCCCCGGAATGAATGGGACGACGGTCGGCAACCTGGGGGATTTCGGTGCCCGCGACGTCGCCTTGGCCGGTGGGAAGGGCGCCAACCTTGGCGAATTGGTCCGCGCCGGCTTTCCGGTTCCGCCCGGGTTTGTAGTGACCACCAGGGCATACCTTGCCATGCTGGAGGAATCCGGGGTGGGCGGCGAGCTTGGCCGGTTGCTCAAGGCAGGCGCCGCGCCGGCGGAGATCCGTAGTCTCGTCACGGCGGCAAAGATGCCGGACTGTGTCCGCGAGGACATGGCAAAAGGCCACGTGGCAAAACGCGGGACCGATGGGCGGCCCGATTGAAGTATGGGGGCCTAGAGTGGGGCCCATGGGAATCATCATCGGCCTGCTGGTCATCTGGCTCATCCTGTCCATCGTCGGCTTCGTCGTGAAGGGCCTGCTCTGGCTCGCCATCATCGGCCTGGTCCTCTTCGTCGCCACCGGCGTCTGGGGCTGGCTAAAGCGCCGAACCAACGCCTGACGGTACATCCGCCGGCCTGGCCAATGGCTGGCGGCCCGGCCGGCGTTGAACTCCTTACTGCCAAAAGGCCCTAGCCCTTCCGCCTCCGCGGCTCCACGCTTTCTCCATGAGCCTCACAGAGCCCGCCGCCGGTCCTTTGGCCTTGGTCCCTCCGGTCCGCCGGGATACCCCTGCCAACCGCGCCCTGCACCCTGACCGTCCCTGGATCCGGTCCGTCCGCATATCGGTCGGACTCTTCGTGCTCGCCGCACTGGTCCAGAAGACGTTCGACGCCACCCTCCCGGGCAATGACGTGGATGTTCCGCAGCTTTACTCGGAGTTCACCGTCCAGGGAAACCTTGCCTTGGGGCTCGTTTTGATTGTTTCGGGTGTCCGGCAGCGGGCCCGGCTGCCGCACTGGTGGGACCACCTTTTCGGAGCGCTGGTCCTTTATCTGGTGATGACGGGCATCATCTATGTGGTGCTGGTGGCTCCGCCGGGAGAACCGTGGTGGAGCTGGGATCTGTATTGGCCCCAGATGGTGCACCACCGCCTCGCCCCGCTGGTGACGGCGCTCGACTGGCTCCTGGTGACACGGACGGTCCGAGGGGCGTGGTGGCGGCCCCTCGCCTGGCTGGGCTATCCCGTGGCTTTCCTTGCGTTCTCCTGGATCCGCGGGGGCCTCGACGGATGGTACGTCTACGACTTCCTGGATCCCACGCTCGACGGCGGGTGGGCCAGGGTGTTTGTTTCCACGGCCCAGGTCCTGGTTGCGTTCCTGGTTGTCTCGGTCCTCGTCAACGCGGCGGGCAACGCGCGGGCGGCGCTGGCGGCCGGGAAGGCCGGCGGGGCCGGTGGGGCCCGCGGCGCCGAAGCCCCTAGATCCAGCCCTTCTTTTTGAAGATTCCGTACATGAGGGCCCCGGCGGCAACCATGAGGACCAAGGCGTAGGGATAGCCGCCGGCCCAGTGGAGCTCCGGCATGTTGTCGAAGTTCATCCCGTAGATGCCGGCCACAAACGACGGCGCGAACAGGATCGCTGCCCAGGATGAGATCTTCTTGACCTGTTCGTTCTGCTCGGCGCTGGCCTCGTTCTGCCGGTTGGCGGTCAGGGTTCCGTCCAGGGTCAGGGCATTCTGCAGCAAGTCCCGGAACGAGTCGGCCCGGGAAATCACCCGCTCCACGTGGTCCTCCACATCGCGCAGGTTGTGCCGCAGTTCGGTTTCCACCCCGTACTTCTCGAAGCCCCGCTTCAGCTGGTCCAGCATCTCCGGCAGGGGGTGGATGGCGCGCTGGAACTGGATGACTTCGCGGGCCAGTTCATAGATCCGGCGTGACACCGAAGAATCGCCGCTGAACAGCTGGTCCTCAATTTCGTCAATATCGTTCTCCAGGCCCGCCACCACCGGCGCGTAGTCATCCACCACGCGGTCCAGCAGGGCGTAAAGAACAGCTTCAGGCCCGTGCTGGAGGAGGTCGGGGCGGGCCTCCAGCCGCTGCCGCACGCGGGCCACGCCCGCCGTTTCCGCATGCCGTACGGTCACTACGAAGTTCTTCCCGGTGAAGACGTGGAGCTCGCCGAACTCCACGGTCTCGTCCACATCCAGGTACCGGGCCGGACGCAGGACGGTGAAGAGGTTGTCGTCGTACCGCTCCAGCTTGGGCCGCTGGTGTGCCGAGACGGCGTCCTCCACCGCGAGGGCGTGCAGCCCGAACTCATTGGCGACGGCGGTCATTTCTTCCGCAGTGGGACGGTAGAGCCCGATCCATGCCATGCCGCCGTGCCGGGCCAGGGTCTCAAAGGTCTGCTCCAGGCTTTCGGGCTCTGCGTGGCGGACGCCGTTGACGTAGACGGCGTTATCGATGATGGTCATTCAGGAAATCCTAGCCGGGGCGGCGGTACTGCTAAGGCCACTGATGAGCGGCTCGGTGCGGTAGGGGATATGGGTGTGCAGGGCCAGGACGGTCTCTGTCCGGATGACTCCCTTGATCCTCAGGACCTGCCGCAGGGAGGACTGGAGGTTGTGGGTGTCGGTGGCAACCACCCTGCACCAGACGTCTCCGCGGCCTGAGATCTCATGGACCTCCAGGACCTGAGGGATGAGGCGCAGCGCCGCCACGACGCCGTCGAGCTCGCGGTGGGAGACTTCGATGGTGACGAAAGCAACCACGTCATAGCCCACCGCTTCGAGATCGACTTCGCGGCCGCCAGGGCGCAGTACGCCGGTGCGGAGCAGGCGGCGCACGCGCGACTGGGCCGTGTTGCGGGCGATGCCCAAGGAGTCGCTGAGCTCGCCGATCTGGATCCGGGGATCCCTGATGAGGGCCAGGAGGATCTTCAGGTCTGTGGTGTCCAACTTGTTCAAGATCGTCACTCTCCATCATGCGGTGATCCGTAAGTTGATGATTTTGCTCAATTATCCACCTCATAACGGACGGATGGCGCAGCCGTGCCGCACTCTTGTATCAACACTGTTGTATCCGCGAAGGGCTCCCACAAGGACCACCCGCCGCGGCGATCCTTAAGGCGGCACAATGACGGTCTTCAGCGAACTGCGCATGCGTCCGGTACCGGCCACGCCCAGCGGGTGGAATGCCTCCACCACGGCGCGGCTGGTGATTTCCGGGGCCGCCATCTTCATGCTCCTGGTGGGCGCCAACCTTGCCACGCCGCTGTACCCGCTGCTGCAGGCCAACCTGGGACTGTCCAGCCTGGAAGTCACAGCAGCCTTCGCCAGCTATGTCCTGGCGCTGGTGGGGACCCTGCTCCTGGCCGGGCACTGGTCGGACCATATCGGCAGGCGGGCAGCCCTCCTGGTCGCCGTGCTGACCGGACTGGCGGGTGGCGGGATATTTGCCGAGGCCCACTCGCTGGCGGCCCTGTGCGCCGGCCGGGCCCTGCAGGGTATCGCAGTCGCGCTTGCCACGGGGGCCAGCGCGGCTGCCCTGCGTGAACTGCTTCCCTCCCGGCCGGAATGGGCATCGCGCTTTACCCTGCTGGCCTCTTCAGGGGGAGTTGCGGCCGGGCCTGTCATCGGCGGCGTGCTGTCCCTGCTTCCCGGCGCCACCACGGCTCCGTACGCCGTCCACTCGTTGCTGCTCGCCGGGCTCCTGGTGCCCCTGTACCTGATCCGTGCCCGCCCAGCCATCATGGTTCCCGCGGTGTCCCGGCCGCTGCATGCCCTTGCGCCGCGCAGGCCCTCCGTGTCCCGCCAGGCGAGGGGCGCTTTCTGGCTGGCATCCGGCGTCGGCTTCCTCAGCTTTGCCGTGTTTGGCTTCTCCCTGTCCCTGGCCCCGGGATACTTCGCCCAGGTCCTTGGCACTGACTCCCGGCCGCTGATCGGCGTTCTCGCCGGGCTGCCGCTTGGTGCATCGGCCCTGAGCCAGCTGGTGACCGTGCGCGGGCGCCTGACCGTGCCCGCCGGCCTGGCCGTGCTGGGCGTCTCCGTCATGCTGCTGGGCGCCGCCGGGACCTGGCACAGCCCCGTGATGCTGGTGTGCGCCGCCGTTGCCGCCGGAGTGGGGCAGGGGCTGGCATTCCGTACCGTGTTCAACGATGTGGCGGCCAGGGTGGAACCGGCCCGCCACGCGCAGATCATCAGCACCGTCTACGTCATCACCTACCTGGGAAGCGCGGTGCCGGTCCTGGGCCTGGGCTGGGCCAGCGCCGCGTTCGGCATGGCAGCGGCCGTGCAGGGCTTCGTCCTGCTGTGCGGTGCGGCGGCCCTTGGCCTTGCCGCCGCGACGCTGGTCCAAACGGCGAGGCGGCAGCCCGCCCCCTGAACCGGGGCCGCCGGGGCTGTTTTCCTGCTAGTCCGGAAGCGGGCCGTGGTTGCCCTGGATGTGCTCGAAGACGAGGGTGGTTTCGGTGTGCCCCACCACGGGGTCGGTAGCCAGGTTGTCCAATACCCAGTCCCGCAGGTCTTCTGTAGTCCCGACGGCGATGTGCAGCAGGTAGTCGACTGAACCTGAGGTGTGGAAGGTGGACAGCACGGCGGGCAGGTGCGGCACGCGGGCGGTGAAACGGTCGATCTGGTCCCTGTCGTGGGCGCGGAGCCGTACAGCCACCAGCGCCTGTACGGACCTGCCGATGGCTGACAGGCTCAGCTTCGCCTCGTAGCCCTGGACGATGCCCCGCTCCGAAAGGGCACGGGTGCGCATCAGTGCCGTCGAGGGCGCAATCCCCACCATCTCGGCGAGCTGTTTGTTGGAAATCCTGGCATCCGCCACCAGGGCCGCGAGGAGTCGCTCGTCGATGGCGTCCAGCGGCTCCAGGTGCGCCCCGGGCCTGGTGTTCCTTGCATTCGTGCTCACTGCGGTTCCTTCCAAGCGGTCCTAGTTCATCCTAGACCGCAGAATCGCCGCGAGCTGCGCAGCAGGCGCGCGTCCTGCCGAACATCCAAACCCTCCCAAGGCCTTGTGAAGTTGGTTAATTCGCCCGCGGCACCCCGGCTCAGGACGAGCGTTCCGCCAGCGGATGGACGACGGCGACAGTTGCCGCAGTCAGGCAGGCCAGGACCATGACAGCTCCCGCAAGGGCGTTCCAGCCCCAGGCCTGGAAGACCAGGCCGCCGGCCCAGCCCAGCAGGCTGGAACCAAGGTAGTACGCAAGGTTGTACAGTGACGCTGCCTGCGCCCGTCCGGTCCTGGCGATGGCACCCGTCCAGCCGGAGCCGATGCTGTGGGCTGCAAAGAAACCGCCGGTAAACACCACCAGCCCGGCCAGGATCAGGACCAGGGACTGGGTGAGTGTCAGGGCCAGTCCTGCCAGGGCCAGCGCAAGTCCTGCCAGCAGCACGTTCCGGCGGCCGTACCGCGTGGTCATCCCCGCCGCCCAGCGGGAGGAGAACGTGCCGGACAGGTAGGCAAGGAAGATGAGGCTGATCACTGTCGCCGGAAGCCCGAACGGCGCACCGGACAACCGGAAGCCCAGGTAGTTGTAGACCGCCACGAAGCCGCCCATCATCAGGAATGCCTGGGCGTACAGGGCCAGCAACCTGATATTGCGCAGGTGGCCGCCCAGGGTCCGGACCGCACTGCGGAGCCCTGAAGCCCGGGCCGGGACGAAACCCCGGGCGCGGGGCACCAGGACAAGGAACGCGACGGCGGCAACGGTCGCCAGCAATGACACGGCCAGCGCCGCGGACCGCCATCCCCAGAGCTCGCCAACCGGCCCCGCCACCAGCCGGCCGGACAGTCCTCCCAGCGTGGTGCCGGCCACGTAGCTTCCCGCGGCGAGGGCGGCATGGGCTTTGCTGACTTCCTCGTTCAGGTAGGCAATGGCAATGGCGGGTATGCCGCCCAGGGCCATTCCCTCCAGCAGCCGCAGGACCAGCAGCATGGTGAAGCTGGTGGACATGGGCACCAGCAGCCCCAGGATGGTGGCCGCGGTGATGCCCCACATCATGGCCTTCACCCGGCCGATCCGGTCCGCCAGGAAGGACCAGGGGATTACCGTGGCGGCGAGGCCAACGGTGGCGAGGGAAATAGTGAGGGCGGCTTCGGCGGCGGTGATGCGCAGGTCCGCGGCCAGGAGGGGGAGGACCGCCTGGGTGGAGTAGAGCTGGGCAAAGGTGGCCACACCGGCGCAGGACAGGCCCGCAAGGATCCGCCCGTACGCCCTGGATCCCTTGGCGTGGCCGGTCCAGAGGGAAGGTGCGTCAGTTCCGGCGCTTGCGTTCTGAGGCATCCAGCCAGCGTAGTCCCGGCGGATGAATGCTTCCAATGCATGCTTTATGCCAAAGTGATAGCAATTATGGATTGTTTTCGCTTGGGAGGAACTGCCGATGGAGCCTGACCGCAAACAACTTGCGCAGTTGTTGCCGCTGCTGCCGGTGCTCGCAGAGCTGGGCCGGACGGAGCACGTGACGGAAACGGCGGAACTGCTCGGAGTACCCCAGTCAACGGTGAGCCGGGCGCTGGCGAGGGCCAGTGCCGCCGTCGGCACCGAACTCCTGGTCAGGGACGGCCGCGGAGTCCGCCTGACTCCCGCTGCCCGCACGTTGCTGCCGTACGTCGAGCAGGCGCTCGCAGAGTTCCAGGCCGGACTGGACCTGGTGCGGAACGAGTCGCAGGTGGTCAGGGGCACAGTGTCCGTGTCCTTCCAGCACACCTTAGGCGAAGCCACCCTGCCGCTGCTGATCAGTGCCTTCCGGGCACGACACCCCGGGACCGGCTTCCGCCTCAGCCAGGGCGCCCGGGATACCTGCCTGGACGAGTTGTCAGCGGGGGAGGCGGACCTCGCCCTCACGGCACCCGTGGCGCCGCCGGGCAAGAACCTCGACTCGGCGCCGCTGTACCGCGAGCCGCTGCGCCTGGTGGTGCATCACGCCCATCCGCTCGCCCGGCAGCGGATGGCCCGGCTGGCCGACATCCGGACGGAGCCCGTCGTAGTGCTCGGGCCAGGGTATGGGCTGCGTTCCCTGACCGACGCGCTCTTCCGCGAGGCCGGGTACCGTCCGCGGATCGCCTTCGAAAGCCAGGATTCCCACACCGTCCGCGGCCTGGTCTCCGCCGGCCTTGGCGTCAGCATCCTGCCGCCGGGCGGCGACGCTCCCGGCCGGACTCCGCGTCCCGAAACCGGGGACCTGGGCTGGGTGGAGGTTCCACTGGACTCAGCACTCGCCTTCCGGGAAGTCGGCGTCAGCTGGCGGCGCAGGAAACCGGAAAGCGAGCCGGTTCCGGCCAGGCTTTTCCGCGAGCTGGTGGTGGGGCAGGGGCCCGCGCTGCTGGCCGGGCTGGTCACCAGGGCAGGCCGCTGAGCCAGGGAAATGTCCGACGGCGGCGGCTGGCTTCCGGTTCCGGGGCGGCGGGGTGCCAAACACGATGGGGCAAGTACCCTTGTGACGTGACAAACACCCAGAACTCCTCTGCCACTCCTTTTGACCAAGCGGCAGGCTCCGTGCCCAGTCCTTTGCACGGCATCACGATCGGGCTGGATATTGGGGGCACCAAAACCCACGGCATCCGTTTCGAGGACGGCCACCCCGTGGCCGACGAGTCGGCCGGAAGCTCCAACGTCCAGAATGTCAGCCGCGAGCAGGCAGCACGCAACCTTGCGGACCTGTTCGCCAGGATCGGCGGAGGGCACGTGGACCGGGTGTACGCGGGATCCGGCGGAATCGATACCGATGAAGACGCCGCCGCCCTGGCTGCGCTGATCCAGCCCCTGGCTCCCGAAGCACGCGTCACCGTTGTCCATGACTCCCGCCTCCTGCTGGCCGCGGGCCGCGCCGCCACCGGCGTAGCGGTCATTGCGGGCACCGGATCTGCCGCGTGGGGACGAAATGCCGGCGGCGGCGAGGCCAGGGCAGGCGGTTGGGGATACCTGCTGGGGGATGAAGGCAGCGGCTACTGGCTGGGCCGGGAAGCGGTGCGGCACAGCCTCCGCAGGATGAACCAGGGCCTGCCCGTCGACCAGCTCACGGCGGCGCTCCTGGCATCCTGCGGGCTGGACCACCCCAACAAGCTCATCGCCTTGTTCCACTCCCCGGACACCGGGAGGCGTTTCTGGGCGCAGCAGGCCAGGCACGTCGTGGAAGCCGCGGCCTCCGGGCACCGGGACAGCGCCCTGTTGCTGGAGCAGGCCGGGCAGGACCTCGCTGCTTTGGCCGGCCAGGTGCTGGGCCAGCTGAAAATCGAGGGCCCGGTGATCCTGGGCGGCGGTCTGGGCATGAACGTGGCACCCCTGCAGGAGTCCTTCCGCCGGAACCTTGCCGAAACCGGTGTGACGGACGTCAGGGTGCTGGACCAGGAACCGGTGTTCGGCGTGCTGCAGCTGGTGGCGGAACCCGCTTAGCCCACGGAACGCTTCCGCGGTGTCAGCCGGACACCGGGGAGCGGGGGAGCCGGGATGCGGCCGGCTTCCGCCCCGGCATCCGGGCCGTGGCCCGGCACCAGGCCGTAGCGGGCTGCTGCTGTTTCGGCGTCCGCCAGGCCTGCCTGCGCTTCCCAGTCGTCCCTGGCCTTTTCCACTTCGTCATGGGTGCGGCCCACAAAGTTCCACCACATCAGCAGTTCCTCACCAAACGGCTCGCCGCCGATCAGCAGGAACCTCGTACCGGGGAGAGCCTCCACCCTGAGTTCGCTGCGGCCGGTGCCCAGGTAGCCCAGCGGTCCCGCCGGCAGGTCCTGCCCGTCCACCGCCAGGCCGCCGTCGAGCACCAGGATGCCGTGCTCAAAGCCGGGGTTCAACGGCAGCACCGCCTCGCCCTCGCAGGAAACGTCCGCGCCGACGATCGGCGAAAACACTGTTGCGGGGGAGGCCACCCCGGCAAGCTCGCCCACCATGACCGTCGCCGTGAAGCCCGGCCCGGCAGCGCGTGGCAGCTCGCGGTGCTGTTCGAATGCCGGTTCCCGGTGCCGGTCCCCGTCGGGAAGGGCCACCCACAGCTGCAGGCCCCGTTGCAGCGGCAACTCCCCGCCGCCGGCAGGAAGCACAGCGAACTCGGAATGCGAGACGCCGTGGCCGGCTGTCATGATGTTCAGCTCCCCGGGGCGCACCACCACGTCGCTGCCCACGCTGTCCCGGTGGCGGATGTGCCCCGACAGCGGCCAGGTGACCGTTTGCAGCCCGATGTGGGGGTGGGGAAGGACGGACATCGCGGTCCGGTCCGGGCCGAAACTGTCCAGGAAGCACCAGGCCCCGATCGTGGGAAGGCCGCGCTGGGGCAACGTGCGCTTGACGTTCATGGCGCGGACGCCGCCCAGGGGTACTTCACGTTCCGGCCATAGCTGCAGGCAGGGGCCGGACATCCCTCCTTCGGGTGCGGGTGGGCAAACTTCCTGCTGCGGCGATACTTCCAAGTTGGTCACGCCTCCACTGTAGGCCCGGCCGCGGCGCCCGTGACAGGAGCCGCTGCAGGGCCGGATCCAGGGAATCCCATCCATCCCGGCCGGGGTTCCGAATGGTTACAGTAGGGATTCCTTTGTACGGATTAGGGCCCGAGCTGCTGAAGCCTGACCCGGTTTGGGTTACCGTAACTATCAGCGTGCTTATGGCAGTGTCGCGGTGCTGGGAACAGCCCGTCCAAGAGAACAGGTAAGTCCGCACCATGGACCAGGCGATGATCGAGTTCCAGAGCGTTACCAAGCAGTATCCGGGCGGCCAGCCGGCTGTGGACGGGTTGTCCATGTCCATCGCCAAAGGGTCCGTCACCGTCTTCGTGGGTCCTTCCGGCTGCGGCAAAACAACGTCCCTCAGGATGATCAACCGGATGGTGGAACCCACGTCCGGGACCATCACCGTGGACGGCCGGGATGTCACGTCGGTACCGGCGGCGGAACTGCGGCGGTCAATGGGGTACGTGATGCAGTCCGCCGGTCTCCTGCCGCACCGCTCCGTCCTGGACAACATCGCCACCGTTCCGCGCCTGAACGGGGTCTCGAAGGCGGACGCCCGGAAGCGTGCCCGCGAACTCCTGGATGTGGTGGGCCTGGCGCCGTCGCTGGGTGGGCGCTACCCGTCGCAGCTTTCCGGCGGCCAGCAGCAGCGCGTGGGCGTGGCGCGTGCCCTCGCTGCGGACCCGCCCGTACTCCTCATGGATGAGCCGTTCAGCGCGGTGGATCCCGTTGTCCGCGACGAACTCCAGCACGAGCTGCTGCGGCTGCAAAAGGATCTGGCCAAGACCATCGTTTTCGTGACCCACGATATCGATGAGGCCACCATCCTGGGCGACAAGGTTGCTGTCTTTGCCACCGGCGGCAAGCTGGCCCAGTACGCCTCGCCAGAGGAGATCCTGCGGGCGCCGGCCAACAACTTCGTGGCTTCCTTCGTGGGGCGGGACCGCGGCTTCCGCCACCTGGGTTTTTCCCCGTCCGACGGCGTGGCGATCCACCCGGTGCCCACGATCATCCGGGCCTCGGGAGGGTACCAGTCCGATTCCAGCGCTGCCGGCGGCTGGCAGTTGGTGGTGGACGCGGACAAGCATCCGCTGGGATGGTCGGCACCCGGCACGGAGACTGAATTGATTCCCGGCGGCTCGCTGTTCCGCCCCGGAGAGAGCCTCCGCCGCGCCCTGGATGCCGCACTGTCCTCGCCTTCCGGCCTGGGCGTCGCCGTGGATGCCGACGGCGTGGTCCTGGGTGTGGTCCGCGGCGGTGAGGTCCTGGCATTGATCGAAGAAGCGCGCCAGGTGCGGCAGGCTGCCCTCTGATGGAATGGTTCCTGGCCAATAGCGGCATGATCCTGGAACGCGGCGGCCAGCACCTGGCGCTGGCGCTGGTCCCCATGGTCCTGGGCCTGCTCATTTCCATCCCGCTGGCACAGCTGGCGCGGCAAAACAGTGCGCTCCGCTCCGTGGTGCTGACGGCCTCCTCCCTTCTCTACACCATCCCCTCGCTGGCCTTGTTCATCATCCTTCCCACCATCCTGGGGACCCGTATCCTGGATCCCCTCAACGTGGTGGTGGCGCTGACCATTTATGCCGTGGCCCTGCTGGTGCGCGCGGCCCTTGATGCCTTCGACTCCGTGGACGCGGACGTCAGCCAGGCCGCGCAGGCCATGGGATTCAAGCCCCTGGCCCGGTTCCTGCAGGTTGACCTTCCGCTCTCCCTTCCGGTCATGTTTGCCGGCCTCCGGGTGGTATCCGTCAGCAACATCTCGCTGGTCAGCGTTGCGGCCCTCCTGGGCGTGGGCAACCTGGGCATGCTCTTCACTGACGGGCTCCAGCGCGACTTCGTCACCGAAGTGGTGGTGGGCATCATCGCCATCCTGGTCCTCGCGCTGCTGATGGACGCCGTCCTGGTCCTCCTGGAACGCGTCCTCACCCCTTGGGAGCGGGCCGGGAAGCTGAAGAACCACGGAGCCCAGGACGTCCCCTCCGGAACCACCGCTGCTGAAGAGGCTGCTTCCACAGTGGGTGAGGCAGCATGAGCAACGTCTTCGCCGATACCTTCGCCTGGCTCGCCGACCCCCTGCACTGGGCCGGAAGCATGGGCATTCCCGCCCGGCTGGGGGAGCACCTCCAGTACACCGGCCTGGTCATGCTGATCGCCACCGCCATTGCAGTACCTGTCGGGATGTTCGTCGGCCACACGGGAAGGGGACGCGTCGCTATTGTCGCCCTGGCCGGCGCCCTGCGCGCCCTGCCCACCCTTGGCCTGCTGATCCTGTTCGTGCTCCTGGCAGGCATCGGGCTGATGCCGCCCATCTGGGCCCTGGTGATCCTCACGGTGCCCCCGCTCCTGGCAGGGACCTACGCGGGCATCTCCAGCGTGGACCGGAACGTCGTTGATGCCGCCCGCGCCATGGGCATGACGGAACTGCAGGTCCTGTTCCGGGCCGAACTGCCCAACGCCCTCACCGTCATGTTCGGCGGTTTCCGGACCGGCGTGCTGCAGGTGATCGCCACCGTCTCCGTGGTCGCGTACATCAACCTCGGCGGACTGGGCCGGTATCTCTTTGACGGACTGGTCCTCAGCGACTTCCCCCAGATGCTGGGAGGTTCCCTTCTCATCGCAGTGCTGGCCATCGCCGTCGACCTTCTCCTGTCCCTGTTCCAGAGGCTGTTCCTGACACCAGGGGCCTCGAAGCTGTCCTTCCGCAGCCAGGAGGCTGCGGTTGCTCTCACAGACCCCGTTGTTGCGGAGACTGTTGTACAAGGAGGTAAATCATGAAAGATAGCCGTCCCCAGCGCCTCGGCAGGCGGGCGTTCAGCGGCCTTGCCGCCGGGCTTGGCCTGGCAGTGGCGCTGTCAGCCTGCGGCGGTTCGTCCGATCCGCTGAAGAACGCGCCCGCATCCAGCGCCGGCGCTTCCGGTGGGGCCACATCCCTGGTGGTGGGTTCCGCGGACTTCCCGGAGAGCCAGATCATCGCCGAGCTGTACGCCGGCGCCTTGAACGCCAACGGAATCACCGCCACCACCAAGCCGAACATCGGCTCCCGGGAGGTCTACTTCAAGGCCGTCCAGGACGGGTCAGTGGATGTGGTGCCGGATTACAGCGGCAACCTGCTGCTCTACGTGAACAAGGAAGCCACGGAAGTCTCCGCCGGTGACATCGCCAAGGCGCTGCCGGGCAAGCTGCCGGATGGCCTTGGCGTCCTGGACGTGTCCAAGGCCGAAGACAAGGACGCCATGGTGGTCACCAAGGCAACGGCCGAGAAGTACCAGCTGAAATCCATTGAGGACCTGGCCAAGGTCTGCAGCCAGATCGTCGTCGGCGCCCCGGCCACCTTCGCCGAGCGCGCCTACGGCCTGCCTGGGCTGAAGAAGAACTACAACTGCGAACCCAAGAAGCTTGAGCCCTTCAGCGACGGCGGCGGCCCGGTGACGCTCAAGGCCCTCCTGGAGGACCAGGTGCAGGTGGCCGATATCTACACCACCACGCCGTCCATCGCGGACAACGACCTCGTGGTGCTGGACGATCCCAAGAACAACTTCATCGCCCAGCAGGTCCTGCCGCTGTACAACAAGGCCAAGATGACGGACAAGGCCAAGCAGGCACTCAACTCGGTCTCCAGCACCCTCACCACCGATGACCTGATCAACCTCAACCGCGCTGTCAGCGGCAGCCAGAAGCAGGACGCCAAGACGGCAGCAACCAACTGGCTCAAGGAGAAGGGCATCGTCAAGTAGGTCCGTGTTCCCTGTCGAGGGCAGGAACACGCGGGTGACAACGACGGCGGCTGCCGGCCTTTCGAAGGTCCGGCAGCCGCCGTCGGCCATGTGGCGGATGTCTCAACGGCCATTCATCCTTCCTGTGGCATATTTGAGGGATGGCAGAATTCAGGCAGTCCACGAAGCTCAACAACGTCCTATATGACATCCGTGGACCGATCCTCGAAGCCGCCCAGCAGATGGAGGCGGAGGGCCACCGGATCCTCAAGCTGAACATCGGCAACCCCGCACCGTTCGGCTTTGAAGCGCCCGACGCCATCCTGGTGGACATGATCCGCCACCTGCCCCACGCCCAGGGCTACAGCGATTCCCGCGGCATCTTTTCTGCCCGCACCGCCGTCTCGCAGTACTACCAGACCCGCGGTATCCAGAACATCCACGTTGACGACATCTACCTGGGCAACGGTGTCAGCGAGCTCATCACCATGTCCCTGATGGCGCTGCTGGACTCCGGCGACGAAGTGCTCATCCCCACGCCGGACTACCCGCTCTGGACGGCCTCCGTAGCGCTCGCCGGCGGCAAACCGGTGCATTACCTCTGCGATGAAGAGTCCGGCTGGCAGCCTGACCTGGAGGACATGGAAGCCAAGATCACTCCCCGCACCAAGGGCATCGTGGTCATCAACCCGAACAACCCCACCGGCGCTGTGTACCCGGAACAGACCCTGAAACGCATCGTGGCCCTGGCCGAAAAGCACGGCCTGGTGATCTTTGCCGACGAGATCTACGAGAAGATCCTGTACGAGGACGCCGTCCATGTGAACCTGGCCGGCCTCACGGGCGACCACGTCCTGTGCCTGACCTTCAGCGGGTTGTCCAAGGCCTACCGCGTCTGCGGTTACCGGGCAGGCTGGATGGCCATTTCAGGACCCAAGAAGGACGCCGCCGACTACCTCGAAGGCATCAACCTCCTGGCCAACATGCGCCTGTGCGCCAATGTCCCGGCCCAGCACGCCATCCAGACGGCGCTGGGCGGCTACCAGAGCATCAACGACCTCATCCTCCCGGGCGGCCGGCTGCTGGAACAGCGGAACAAGGCCTACGACATGCTGAACGCCATTCCCGGCGTCAGCACGCAGCAGGCCAAAGGTGCCCTGTACCTGTTCCCACGGCTTGACCCCGAGGTCTACCACATCCGGGATGACGAGAAGTTTGTCCTTGACCTGCTGAGGGAACAGAAGATCCTGGTATCCCACGGCCGCGCCTTCAACTGGGTGCGCCCGGACCACTTCCGCATGGTGACGCTGCCCAACGTGAAGGACATCGAAGAAGCCATTGGGCGCATGGGGGACTTCCTAAGCAGGTACCAGGGGAACTAGCCTGTGCTCACGGGCCACCGGGCCCGTGTACCCCCTGCGGAGAGGAACCCCATGGCCCGCGTCGTTGGCTTCGACCAGCATCCGTCTGAGACCCTGCGCGTTGGAAAGGGATTTTCCCTGGCAGCGGTGGACCCGGACGCCACCCCGGGCTACAGCGGCAACAAGGCGGACGGCGAGGCGTTGCTGGCTGAGATGGACGGGACGCTCTCGGAGCTGCAGGAACAGCTGTTCGCCGAATCCCGGGCTGGCGGAAAGAAACGGATCCTCCTGGTCCTGCAGGCCATGGACACAGCCGGCAAGGGCGGAATCGTCAACCACGTCATGGCAACCATGGACCCCCAGGGCGTCCAGTTCAAGGCGTTCAAGGCCCCCACCGAGCAGGAGAAGTCCTACGATTTCCTCTGGCGTATCGAGAAGGAGGTCCCCGGAGCCGGGATGGTGGGGATCTTTGACCGCTCCCACTATGAGGACGTCCTCATCCACCGCGTCCACAACTGGGCCACCCCGGAAGAAATCAGCCGGCGCTACCGGGCCATCAACGAATTCGAAGCCCGCCAAACCGACGCCGGCACCAAGATCATCAAAGTGATGCTCAACATCAGCAAGGATGAGCAGAAATCCCGGCTGCTGGCCCGCCTGGACAACCCTGCCAAGCACTGGAAATACAGCAGCGGCGACCTGAAGGAACGCGCCTTTTGGGATGACTACATGGCTGCATACCAGGCCGCGTTTGACGAGACCAGCTCAGCGATTGCCCCGTGGTACGTGGTTCCGGCCAACAAGAAATGGTTCGCCCGCATCGCCGTGCAGCAACTGGTGATATCGGCGCTGTCCGATTTCCGCCTGGAGTGGCCCAAGGCTGAATTCGACGTCGACATCGAACGGGAGCTCGTGGCCCGTTCCTGACCCGGGCCCCTGGGGCCGGAGCAGTATGCCCCGGTTGACAGCCGCGGTCCCCAGGGCTGGCCCGGTCCGGCGGTTGGTTACAGGGGCTGGTCCCGGGCAGCGGCCAAGCGCTTCCGTGCTCCCTCGAGCCACTCCTCGCACCGCGCGGCCAGTGCCTCGCCACGCTCCCACAAGGCCAGGGATTCCTCCAGGCTTGCCCCTCCGGCCTCCAGCCTGCCCACCACGGCGATGAGCTGCTCCCGGGCTTCCTCATAGCTCAGCGCGGCGACATCGGATTCTGGTTTCTGTTCGGTCATGCCTTCTCTTCCACTTCCTGGTGCTGGTCTGGGTTTCCTAAGTGCGGTGCCCTGGTGGACTCCGCAGGGCCGGTGGAGGTGGCTCCGAAGCGGCCCTCCGCGACACGGATGGACAAGGCGGCACCCGCAGGTGCTTCGGCGGGCCTGCGGACGACGGCGTGGCCGGCCTCGGCGATCCGTGCGGCCTGGTCGCCTGCCAGTTCGACGACGGCGTACCCCCGGTCCAGGGTCTTCTGCGGTGAGAGCGCACGGACCTGGGCTTTCAGATGCTCCAGCTGGTCCGCTGCCCGCACCACCGTGGAGCTCACCGCGGCGGACGAGCGCCGCAGCAGCCGTTCGATTTCCTCGCCCCGGACGGAGACCATGCCCTCGGGCGCCGCCATGACGGGCCGCGAATGCAGTGCCGCCAGCCGGTCCGACTCCCGGTCCACCAGCCGTTCCACGCAGCGCCGCAGCTGTTCCCGCGCCTGGCGCACCCCGGCAAGTTCCTCGGATACCTCCGGCACGATCCGCTTCGCGGCGTCGGTGGGGGTGGAGGCCCGCAGATCGGCGACGTAATCCAGCAGCGGGCGGTCCGCCTCATGGCCAATGGCGCTCACCACGGGTGTGTTGGCCGCGGCCACGGCCCGGATCAGCTCCTCGCTGTTAAAGGGCAGAAGATCTTCCAGTGCCCCGCCGCCCCGGGCGATGACGATGACATCCACCTCAGGCCGGTCGTCCAGTTCACGCAGGGCACGGACCACCTGGGACACGGCTGTGTTCCCCTGGACGGCCACCTCGCGGATCTCGAACTCCACCGCCGGCCACCGCAGGGCCGCGTTGCGAAGGATGTCCTTCTTGGCGTCCGAGTCCCGTCCCGTGATCAGGCCGATGCGGTGCGGCAGCAGGGGCAGCCGCTTCTTCCGGGAGTCGGCGAAAAGACCCTCAGCTGCAAGGGCCTGGCGCAGCCGCTCAATTCGGGCCAGCAGGTCACCCAGTCCGACCGGCCGGATGTCCCGCACCAGCATGTTCAGCCGGCCCGTCTTCAGCCAGAACTCCGGTTTCAGCAGGGCCACTACCCGTGAACCGCGCTCCAGTGGAAGGTTCTGCCGCTCCAGGACCTTGGTCCAGACGGAAGCCGGCAGCGACACCTCCGCATCCACGTCCCGAAGCGTGATGTAGGCGTTGGTCCCGCGCCGGTTCAGTTCAATGACCTGGCCCTCAACCCACGCCGACGGGGTACGGTCGATGTGCGCCTTGAGCTTCTGCGACAGCAGCTGCAGCGGCCACGGGTTTTCCGGGCTGGTTTCCGCCGCGGTGGCCGGCAGGGTGGTGGGGGCAGTACCCGGTAACGAGGCCTGGTCAGACATGCGGACGCCGGTGGGAGGCTGGTGCTGCGGCATGCGGTCCTTCAACTGTTGTGGGCGGTCAATCAACCTTATCCATAAGGTCTAGCACCGGGGACTGACAGGGCCAGCCCCCGGACCCTGCCTAGGATGGGATAAGGCCCCCAACCCCTAAGGACCTGTTGTGCGCACTTTTATCTCTGCCATCGCCACCGTGCTGGGCATCCTCCTCGCCGCCGTTGCCGTTCCCGCCATCTGGGTGGACCGGAACATCGTCCAGGAAGACGGCTTCGTCCGTCTCGCAGCTCCGCTTGGCAAGGACACGGAATTCCAAAAGAAGCTGGCCGCGGCCGCAGTGGGAACGATTGACACCGGGTCGGTTCCCGGGTTCCTCTCCGGGCTGGTGGAGCCAATGCTTGAAAAGGCGGCGGAGTCGCTGACCGGGTTGCCCGGCTATCCGGCGGCCTGGGAGGAGACCCTCCGCAGAAGCCACCGCCTCAGCTTTGCCGATCCGGCCGCGGCATCCCAGGGAGGAGCATCGGCGTCGTCCCTGACCCTCGACGTTGCCCCACTGGTTGCCCTGGGCTCGGAGGAGATCTCCCGCACCACCAGGCTTCCCCTCGATCCGCCGGAACAGACGCTGATCAATGTAGGCCAGCCTGCGCAAAGGGAATGGACTGAACGGCTGGCCACCTACGCGCCCATGGGCTACATCCTGGCCATCGGGTCGGCCGTAGCGTTCCTGCTGGCGCTCGTGGCGGCACGCCGCCGCGGGACGGTGCTGCTGGCCGCGGGCCTCGGCGGACTGGCGCTTGCCGGGCTGTGGGGACTGGGACTGCAGCTTGGCTCAGCCCGCGCCCAGGCCACGGACACCGGCAACGCGGTGGCCAATATGTTCCGCGACCATTTCCTTGCCGCCGCCGGCGCGGACTTCCAAACGTGGATCACCACGGCCGGGGTTGCCGGCGGCGTCCTGGTGGCGGTGGGCATTGTGACGTTGTTCGCATCCCGGAAACGGGTTGGGGCCAGCCGGTAGCATGGAGGCATGACCACCTCGGCTGTATCCCTTTCGATGCCAACCATTCCGCGCAGGCGCCGCTCCCCGGAGGAAGTAGCAGCTGCGGTCCCCGTGAACGGCACCAAGAAGGTACTGCTGGCCGCTCCGCGCGGTTACTGCGCCGGCGTTGACCGTGCCGTGATCGCCGTAGAAAAGGCGCTGGAGCACTACGGTCCGCCCGTGTACGTCCGCAAGCAGATCGTCCACAACGTCCACGTGGTCAGCTCGCTGGAGGAAAAGGGCGCCATCTTCGTGGACGAAACCGATGAGGTGCCCGAAGGTGCCCTGGTGATCTTCTCCGCCCACGGAGTGTCCCCGGCAGTGGTCGAGTCCGCCGAAACCCGGGGCCTGCGCACCATTGATGCCACGTGCCCCCTGGTCACAAAAGTGCACAAGGAAGCCGTCCGCTTCGCCAAGGACGATTTCGATATCCTCCTGATCGGCCACGACGGCCATGAGGAAGTGGAAGGCACTTCAGGGGAAGCGCCGGAACACATCCAGATCATTAATGGCCCGCACGAAGTGGACCAGGTCACCGTCCGCGACCCCGAAAAAGTCATCTGGCTTTCGCAGACGACGCTCAGCGTGGACGAGACCATGGAAACCGTCCGGCTGCTCAAGGAACGGTTCCCCACCCTGCAGGATCCGCCCAGCGACGACATCTGCTACGCCACCACCAACCGCCAGGTGGCCATCAAAAAGATCGCGCCCAAGGCGGACCTGGTGATCGTGGTGGGTTCGGCCAACTCGTCCAACTCTGTCCGGCTGGTGGAGGTGGCGCTCGAATACGGTGCCAAAGCCTCGTACCGGGTGGATTTCGCCAACGAGGTTGACGAGGCGTGGTTTGAAGGCGTCGCCACCGTGGGCGTTACGTCGGGGGCGTCCGTTCCCGAGGTGCTGGTGCAGGACGTGCTGCGGCTGCTCGCTGATTACGGCTACGGAGCTGTGGAGGAAGTCGTGACGGCCGAGGAAGACCTCCTCTTCTCGCTGCCCAAGGAACTCCGGGCCACCCTGAAGCAGGCCGGCGATGTCAGCCGTGCGCTGGGCGGACGACGGACCCGCAGCTAAAACCGGCACACAATTCCAACGGAATGGGCCGGGCAGCCACTGGCTGCCCGGCCCATTCTGCATTTCGGCGGCCGTGTCAGGCTGCTTCCCCGTCGCCCTGCAGCTCGGGTGCCACGAGCGCCCGCGGTTGCACCTCCACCAAGGGGGGTGCAACCAAGCCTGTTTCCTCCAGGCTGTTGAGTTTCCGCGCGGTGGGCAGGACCCTGGCTTCCAGCGTTCCCACCATGGCGTTGTACCGGTCCACGGACGTCTTCAGCGAGGATCCGAGCTTGGTGACGTTCTCGCCCAGCGTGCCCATCCGGTCGTACAGCTGCCGCGCAAGTTCGAAGAGCTCGCGTGCGCTGTCTGTCAGGACGTCCTGGCGCCACGTGAATGCCACGGACTTCAGCACGGCCAGCAGGGTGCTTGGCGAGGCGAGAACGACATTGCGGGACAACGCGTGGTCCAGGAGCCCGGCGTCAGCTGTCAGCGCCGCCGCCAGGATGGACTCGGCCGGGATGAAGCAGACCACCAGTTCCGGGGAGTTCCCGGGGATATCCCAGTACTTTTTGGTACCGAGCGCATCCACGTGCGCCCTAAGGGCCTTGGCGTGTGCCGCCAGGAGGGCCTGCCTGTTGCGGCCCTCGTTCGCCGACTGCGGTCCAGCCGGGGCCAGGCGCGGGTCCACCGAGCCCAGTTCCTGTGCCTCAAGGTAGGACGACAACGGCACCTTGGCGTCCACCACCAGCTGCTTTTCACCCGGCAGCTGCACCACCAGGTCCGGCCGCACCGTTGAGTCGTGGCCCGCGCTGTGGACCTGCTCCACGAAGTCGACGTGGCGGAGCATCCCTGCAGCCTCCACCACGCGCCGAAGCTGCACCTCGCCCCACTGGCCCCTGGCGCTGTTGGAACGCAGCGCCGATTCCAGGGCGTGCGTGGAACGGATGAGCTGTTCATCGGACAGCCTGGCCTCCTGCAGCTGCTGGGCCAGTTGGCCGTACTGCTCAACCCGGTCCCGCTCCAGCAACGCCACCTGCTGCTGCACCGCGGACAGCTTCTCGGCCACGGGCGCCAGGGCACGCAGCACGCTGCCGTCCTGTGTCCGGGCCTCACCCAGCTCACGGTTCTGTGCGGCCAAAAGCCGCCGCTCGGCGTCGGCCGCTGCCAGCTGCGCAGTCACCTCGGAAAGGCGTGACGACACCTGGTCGAAGTCCGACTCCAGGGCGTGCGAGTTCCGGCGCAATGAGAAGTAGGTGGCTGCAGCGCCGGCAAGCGCACCCAGCAGCAGCATGAAAAGGGCCAGAATCAAGGCAAAAGCATCCATGGCTTCACTGTTGCACGGGGCTCTGACAATCATGGGCAGTGACATTTCCGGGTACTGGGCCGCGGGGTCCGGCGGGTAGAATCAATGCTCGTGGCTCTAACTATTGGCATCGTCGGACTGCCCAACGTCGGCAAATCAACCCTCTTCAACGCGCTCACCCGTAACCAGGTCCTGGCCGCGAACTATCCGTTCGCCACCATCGAACCCAATGTCGGCGTCGTGAACCTCCCGGACCCCAGGCTGCAGAAGCTCGCCGGGATCTTCGGCTCCCAGCGCGTCCTGCCCGCCGCGGTATCCTTCGTCGACATCGCCGGCATCGTGAAGGGCGCGTCGGAGGGGGAGGGGCTCGGCAACCAGTTCCTGGCCAACATCCGCGAAGCTGAAGCCATCGCCGAAGTTGTCCGGGTCTTCGATGACCCCGACGTGATCCACGTCGACGGCAAGGTGGATCCCCGCTCGGACATGGAGACCATCAACACCGAGCTGATCCTCGCGGACCTGCAGACCATCGAAAAAGCCATCCCGCGGATCGAAAAAGAAGTCAAGATCAAGAAGCGGGAAGCCGCCGAGCTCGCCGCCATCAAGGCCGCGCAGGCGGTGCTGGAGCGGGGAGACACCATCTACTCCTCCATCAAGAGCGACAAACTGGAGATGGAACACCTCAAGGAGCTGGGCCTGCTGACCGCCAAGCCCTTCATCTACGTGTTCAATGCCGACGAAGGCATCCTGGGCAGCCCGGAAAAGCAGGAAGAACTGCGCGCCATGGTTGCCCCGGCAGACTGCATCTTCCTTGACGCCAAACTCGAGGCCGACCTCGTGGAGCTCGACGAGGAAGAGGCGCGCGAGATGCTCGAGATGAATGGCCAGGACGAGTCCGGCCTGGACCAGCTGGCACGCGTGGGCTTCCACACCCTGGGGCTGCAGACCTACCTCACGGCGGGCCCCAAGGAAGCGCGCGCCTGGACCATCCGGCAGGGTGACACGGCACCGCAGGCAGCCGGCGTCATCCACTCCGACTTCCAGCGCGGCTTCATCAAGGCCGAAGTCGTCTCCTTCGACGACCTGGTGGACGCCGGATCCATGGCCGAGGCGAAATCCCGCGGCAAGGTCCGGATCGAGGGCAAGGAATACGTCATGGCCGACGGCGACGTGGTGGAGTTCCGCTTCAACGTCTAAATCACTCCGGGTGCCTCCCGGGAACCCTCGGCCGGACTGTGGGGGAATATTGCTTTCTGGCGGTGATTGCTCCTGGGGCGGTGGCTCCCGGAGTGCGCTACTCTGAACGGCGTGGACCGCTTAGACATGGATGACGCTGCGACGCTCATGACCCTGCTTCATCGTGGGAGGCACTCCTCAACGCTCAGGTCCCTGCTGCCGGGGTGGGACATGCTGCAGGCCGACGTCCCTTCCCGGAAACGGGTAGAGACGGCACTGGCGATCCTGGTCGGTTCCGGCCTTGCTGAGGTCGACTCATCCTGGGGAATTAGGCTCTCGGAGCAGGGCGGACAGCTGAGGCGGTCCGTGAAAGGCGCTCGGGGGATGCGGGAGATCCCGGGGGCCATCAGCAATCTGCTGGCGGGACACCAGTTGAGCCGTGCAACGCTGCGTTTGCCTCAGGAGGACTTCGATTCGGCGCTCGAGGACTATCTGCACACGGCACAGCGCAGGGCTGAGCGCTGGTCGCGACATCGCTGGTGGTGGCCGGACTCATTTAGGCGCCCTGTGCAATGAAGGATTCATCCCGTGCCTCCGGTTGAGACGCACGAACGGCCACCAGTGACGTTGTTCGACTGCGGAACCTGATGGTCTTCCGCTGCACGTTGAGCGCCGCCGCGCTAAGCCAGCTCCGTTGCGGGAGGGGCTGCCTTAGGGTTGCGGTATGACTGCCGGCCCGCTCGTGCGCCTCGTCTTGCCTCACCAGCTCTTTGAGCAGCAATCGGAAGGGGTGGACCAGGACACGGTCTTTGTGCTGATCGAGCACGACCTCTACTTCCGCCAGTACAACTTCCATTCCCACAAGCTGGTCCTGCACCGCGCGTCGATGGCAGGTTTCGCCCGTCGCCTGCGTGCACTGGGGTACGGCGTGGTTATCCTCCCGAGTGACGGGAACCGGGCGTCGCGCGAGCAGTTGGCGGAGGTGGTCCGGGAACAGCGTCCCCGGAGGGTGACCTGGTTCGACGTCGTCGATGACTGGCTTGAACGGGACCTGACAGCAGGGCTGGCCGATGGGGGCTACGTGATGCGTGGCCAGGACGTGCTGGAGACGCCGAACTTCCTCACGTCCCGCACACAAATCGAGGACTGGTTCGCCAACAATCCCGCCCGGATGCATGACTTCTACATATGGCAGCGCCGGCGCCTGGACGTCCTGATGGAAAACGGCGGACCTGCCGGCGGAAAGTGGTCGTTCGATGCCGACAACCGCAGGAAACTTCCCCGCGGTTACGCTCCTCCCGCCGTCAGCAGATTCAGGGGCCACCCCGCCCTCCAGCAGGAAGGGATGTTTAACCTGGACGCGCTGGTGGCACCCGCCCGGCCGGAGGCAAGTGAGGCCGCCGGAGACGCTGCCCGTGACGTTGAATCCGCGGTCAGCTGGGTTGCCGCGGAATTTCCGGATGCCCCGGGCGACCCGGAGCTTTTCGCGTGGCCGACTACCGCGGAGGAGGCGCGAACGCACCTCAGGGAGTTTGTAGCGGAACGCCTCGATGGTTTTGGCCCCTACGAGGACGCGATTTCCGCCGCGCATCCGTTCATCAACCACGGACTGCTCACACCCGCCCTGAATATCGGCCTGCTGAATCCGGCGGAAGTCCTGCATGCAGTCCTTGACGGGGCAGGCGAGGGTACCCCGCTCGCCTCCCTCGAAGGCCTCGTGCGGCAGGTCATTGGCTGGCGGGAGTACATGCGCGCCACGTATCGGCTGCGCGGCCGCCGGATGCGCACGGCCAACATGCTCAACCACCGGAACCAGCTGGGCGCAGGCTGGTGGGATGCAAGTACGGGGCTGGCGCCGGTGGACCTGGTGATATCCCGGGTCCTGGCCACCGGCTACGCGCACCACATCGAACGGCTCATGGTGCTGGGCAACGCCATGTCCCTCCTGCAGATCCATCCTGATGACGTCTACGAGTGGTTCATGGAGATGTTCATCGATGCCTACGACTGGGTTATGGTGCCCAACGTCTATGCCATGAGCCAGTTTGCCGCAGGCGCTGACATCACCACCAAGCCCTATGTGTCAGGCAGCAACTACCTGCGGAAAATGTCCGACCTGCCGGCGGGGGAGTGGACGTCCCACTGGGATGGGCTCTACTGGACCTATGTCGAGGACCACCGTCCGGTTTTCGAGCGGAACCCGCGCTCGACCATGATCGCGTCCCTTTTGGACCGGATGGACCCCGGGGTGCGGGAGGGCCATCGGCGCTCGGCCCGCGCGCTCCTCACCGGCCCTGCGGCCGAGCGGCTGGTGCAGGCTCCCCCTGCGGCGTCTGCGGGTGGTTCGGATTGGGTTGGCGGGCAGCAGCACCAAGTATCCTGAGTTTGTAGGGCGTGATTGAAGCGGCCCCAGTCCCCTCCGGAGAGGGAAAACCACAAGGAGGCGGCATGCCGGTCCGGCGTCTGATGCAGTTGCTCATCGCCGCGTTGGCGGCTGCCCTGGTTCTTTCCGGCTGTTCGGGCGGCAGCGCCCCGTCCGTGGTGGTGGGGGAGGCGAAGCGCGGCGGCAGCGTCACTGTGGCCGAGGTCAACGCATTCTCCTCGTTCAACCCCTACAGCGCCAACGGCAACACCGACATCAACTCGAAGATCGGCGCCATCACGCACTCGGGCTTCTTCTACCTGGACGACAGCTCCAAGGTGGTCCGCAACGACAAGTTCGGCCACTTCGAGAAGGTCTCCGACCAGCCGCTCAAAGTAAAGTACACGGTCAATGAGGGCGTGAAGTGGTCGGACGGGGCGCCCATCGGAGCTGCAGACCTCCTGCTGAGCTGGGCCGCAGGGTCGGGTTACTTCGACGACGTTGACCCCGCAGCAGGGAAGGGCACCAAGTACTTCTCGGTCGCCTCCGACACCACAGGCCTGGCGGGTACCCTGTTTCCCGAAATCGGGTCGGACGGCCGTTCCATCACCATTGAGTACGCCGCACCGTACGCTGACTGGGAAGTGGCGTTCGACGTCGGACTCCCGGCCCATGTCGTCGCTGCCAAGAGCGGACTCAACGATGAGGAGGACCTGGTCAAGCTCCTCAAGGACACGCCCCGGGGCAACCCGGACAAGCCGGCGTCGCACCCGGCCCTCAAAAAGGTCAGCGACTTCTGGAACACCGGGTTCGATACGAAGTCCGTTCCGGATGATCCTGCGCTCTACCTGTCCAGCGGCCCCTACATCGTCCGCGACATCGTGCCTGAAGTTTCCATGAAGCTGGTCCGGAACCGGGACTACGTTTGGGGCGCGGAACCGTGGCTGGACGAGATCAATGTCCGGTTCACGGGGGCTGTGCCGGCCGCGGTTGATGCGCTGCGCAACGGGCAGGCGGACATCATTTCGCCCCAGCCTTCGGCTGCCACGGACAATCTCCTCACCGGCCTGTCAGGCCAGGGCATCACCGTTGAACGGTACAAACAGTCCGGCTACGACCACCTTGACCTCAACTTCTCCGGGACGTTTGCCGACAAGGATGTCCGGGAAGCCTTCCTCAAGACGGTGCCGCGGCAGGCGATTGTGGACGCCGTGGTGGGCACCCAGGTGGCGGACAACAAGCCGCTGGACTCCCAGGTGTTCCTGCCCGGACAGCCAAAGTACGACGAGACCGTCAAAAACAACGGGTCTTCCGATTACGCCAAGGTGGATATCGATGGCGCAAAGAGGCTCCTTAAAGACGCCACCCCCAGCATCCGCATTCTCTATAACCGGGACAACCCGAACCGGGCCAAAGCCTTCGCGCTGATCCGCGACTCGGCCGCCCTGGCGGGATTCCGGGTTGTTGACGGCGGCCAGGGGAGTGCAGACTGGGCGGCCGCGTTGAGCAGGGGTGGCTATGATGCCGCCCTGTCAGGCTGGATCGGGACTGAGGCGGGCGTCAGCAGGGTGCCGCAGATCTTCCGCACCGGTGCAGGCAGCAACTTCACGGGCTATTCCGACGGCGACGCGGACAAGATCATGGAACAACTGGCCGTGACCACGGACCTGGGCAAACAGGACGAGCTTCTGGCCGAGATCGACAAGCACATCTGGGAGGACGCGTACGGCCTCCCCCTGTATCAAACCCCGGGAACGACGGCGTTCAATTCCCGGGTGGCCGGCGTGAAGACCAGTCCCGGTCCCCTCGGGGTGTGGTGGAACGTTGCGGAGTGGCGGCTGTCCTAGCCGCAGCCACGTCCTTTTTGGGGTCCTTTGGCTCTTGCGGCACCGATTCGCCGTTCGGCCTACCGGCGAGTAGCATGTGACGTGCCTAACTATCGCCGCCGCTGGGGGCATTGAAAAGCCGCCGGTCACGGTTTGGCAACGGAGTACCAATATCTGGACTTCGTGCGGTTAGGCTAACTCGTATTGTGTAGGTTTCGTCACAGCGGTGAGCTGCGTCCGACCTGCGGGGAAGCACAAGATTCCCCTATACATCTCTCCCACAACTCATAGGAGGCGGAATGCGTTTTACGCGCACTTCCAAAGCACTGGGCATCGTGGCAATTGCCGCGCTTGCCCTGACCGGGTGCGGCGCCGGCGGCGGCGGCAGCACTGACGGGGCCAGCAAAGCTGCCGGCGATCCGAACAAGGTCATCACCGCCTACAGCAACGAGCCACAAAACCCGTTGCTGCCGGCAAACACCAATGAGGTTTACGGCGGCCGCGTGGTCGAGCTTCTCTTCGAAGGCCTGCGCACGTACGACGCCAGCGGCAAGCCGGTCAACGCCCTCGCTGACTCCATCGAGTCTTCCGACGCCCAGAACTGGACCATTAAGGTCAAGCAGGGCCAGAAGTTCACCAACGGTGAAGCCATCACGGCAAAGACCTTCGTCGACTCCTGGAACTTCGCGGCAAACTCCAAGAACCTGCAGAACAACGGATTCTTCTTCGAGTCCATCGCCGGGTACGAAGACGTTTCGGCTGTGAACTCGGAAAAGGGTGCTGACGGCAAGACCACCACCACTCCTGCTCCCAAGGCCGACACCATGTCCGGTTTGGCAGCAACCGATGATTCCACCATCACGGTCAAGCTCGCCCAGCCCGAAGCGGACTGGTCCCTGCGCCTTGGCTACTCCGCCTTCTTCCCGCTTCCGTCCGCCGCGCTGACCGACCCCAAGACCTTCGGTGAAAACCCCGTTGGCAACGGTCCGTACAAGTTCGAAAAGCAGGGTTCCTGGGTCCACGACCAGTCGATCTCCCTCGTCAAGAACGCTGACTACAAGGGCCCGCGCGAGGCAAAGAACGGCGGCGTGACCTTCAAGTTCTACACCGATCCGGGCCCCGCATACACTGACCTTCAGTCGGACAACCTCGACATCACGGATGTTCTCCCGTCGAACGCCCTGAAGACCTACGTCTCCGACTTCCCGGACCGCAACTCAACCAAGCCGGTTGCGACCAACTCCACGCTGAACATCCCGCCGTACAACCCGAACTTCCAGGGTGAAGCCGGCAAGCTGCGCCGCCAGGCACTGTCCTACGCCATCAACCGCGAGGAAATCGCCAAGGTTGTCTTCAACGGCACCCGCACCCCGGCCAAGGCATTCGTTCCGCCGGTCATCGACGGATTCAAGGAAGGCCTCAAGGGCAGTGAAGTCCTGAAGTTCGACGCCGCCAAGGCCAAGGACCTGTGGGCTCAGGCAGAGAAGATCAAGCCGTACGACGGCTCCAAGCCGCTCCAGATCGCCTCCAACACTGACGGCGGGAACAAGGAATGGATCGATGCCGTAGCCAATGGCTTCAAGAACAACCTCGGCATCCAGGCTGAGATCCAGCCGTTCGCCAAGTTCGCTGAAGTCCTGAACCTCCGCAAGTCCCAGCAGCTGCCCGGCCTGACCCGTGCGGGCTGGCAGGGCGACTACCCGTCGCTGTACAACTTCCTGGGACCGGTCTGGGCCACCAACGCTTCCTCCAACTACGAGAAGTACTCGAACCCTGAGTTCGACAAGCTCCTCAAGGAGGGCCTGGCTGCCAAGAGCACGGACGAGGCAAACACCAAGTTCAACCAGGCACAGGAAGTCCTGTTCCAGGACCTGCCCGGCCTGCCGCTCTGGGATCAGGCACGCCCGATCGTCTGGAGCAACAACATCGTGAAGGCCGAGACCGGCTGGAACGGCGGCATCCTGTACTACGGCATCACGGCCAAGTAGTCACCAGATCTAACTTGCCGTCAGGCTGATGGGGGTTCCGGTTGCGTCCGGGCCCCCATTGGCTTGCAAGCGGCAGGAAGGCATTCATGAACGCGTTTTCCCCTTTACCGGAAGGCAGGTGATCCTGTGATCCGGTTCATCCTGCGCCGACTCCTTCAGGTGATCCCTGTTTTCCTCGGCACTACCCTTTTGGTGTACTACATGGTGTTCGCCCTGCCGGGCGATCCCATCGCCGCACTGTTCGGCGACCGCCAGCCCCCGCAGGCTGTCATCGACACCCTGCGCAGCCAGTACAACCTGGACCAGCCCTTCTGGGTCCAGTACGGCCTGTTCCTCAAAAACCTTTTCACCTTCAACCTGGGCAATGACTTCACGGGCCAGCCCATCGCGGCAAGCCTTGCCCGGGTCTTCCCGGTGACGGCGATGCTCGCCATCGAGGCGCTGGCCATCCAGGCTGTCTTCGGTGTTGCGTTCGGCGTTTTCGCCGGGCTGCGGCGCGGCGGCTGGTTCGACTCCACCGTCCTGGTGGCCTCGCTGGTTGTCATCGCAGTCCCCACCTTCGTTCTCGGCTTCGTTTTCCAGCTCGTCTTCGGCGTGCAGCTTGGCTGGGCCAAGCCCACAGTGGGCGCGAACGCCAACTGGGGGACCCTGCTGCTGCCGGCCGTGGTCCTGGGACTTGTCTCCTTCGCCTACGTCCTCCGCCTGACGCGCGCATCAGTCAGCGAAAACATGAACGCCGACTACGTACGGACCGCCACGGCCAAGGGCCTCTCCCGGCCGCGGGTGGTCATGGCGCACATCCTGCGCAACTCCCTGATCCCTGTGGTGACCTACCTGGGCGCCAACCTTGGTGGCCTGATGGGCGGTGCCATTGTGACTGAGGGCATCTTCAACGTTCCCGGCGTAGGCAACAAGCTCTACCAGGCTGTCCTCCGCAGTGAAGGCCCCACCATCGTCTCCATCGTCAGCGTGCTCGTGCTGGTGTTCGTCGTGGCGAACCTCCTTGTCGATCTCCTGTACGCCTGGCTTGACCCGAGGATCCGCTATGACCAGTAATAACAGCCACTTCGTGGCCCCCATCGACGAGACACCGCTGCAGGCAACGGACGCCGTCAAGACGGACCAGGCCCCGCTCAGCCTGTGGGCAGACGCGTGGCGCAAGCTCCGCCGTCGTCCGCTGTTCATCATCTCGGCACTGCTGATCCTTGCCCTGATCGTCATTGCCTTGTTCCCGGGCCTCTTCACGTCCACGCCGCCCAACGAGGGCTGCGAGCTTGCCAACTCCGAGGGCGCACCCATGGCCGGACACCCGTTCGGCTTCACCTTCCAGGGCTGCGACGTTTACTCTAGGGTCATCCACGGCACGCAGGCTTCCCTCTCCGTGGGCCTGCTTTCCGTGCTCTGCGTGCTGGTCATCGGCGTGACGCTCGGCGCCCTCGGGGGGTACTACGGTGGCTGGATCGATGCCGTCCTCGCCCGCCTGGGCGATATCTTCTTCGCCCTGCCGCTTGTCCTGGGCGCGCTGGTGATCACTCAGCTGCCGCTGTTCCGGGAGAACAAGAGCGTATGGACCGTGGTGTTCGTCATCTCGCTCCTGGCCTGGCCGCAGATGGCGCGCATCACCCGTGGTGCAGTCATCGAGGTACGCAACGCTGACTTCGTCACAGCCGCCCGCGCGCTGGGCGTCTCCAAGTTCGGCGCCCTGATCCGCCACGTCCTGCCGAACGCCCTGGCACCCATCATCGTCCTGGCGACGCTGGAGCTTGGCGTCTTCATCGTGGCCGAAGCCACCCTGTCCTTCCTGGGCATCGGGTTACCCCAGAGCATCATGTCGTGGGGCAACGACATTGCAGGCGCCCAGGCATCGATCAGGACCCGGCCGGAAATCATGCTCTACCCGGCCGCGGCGCTGTCCATCACGGTGCTGAGCTTCATCATGCTGGGTGACGCCGTGCGTGACGCCCTCGACCCGAAGAGCCGTCAGCGATGAGAGATAAAGAGATGACAAGTCCAGACGTCCGCATTGATGAGGCCGATGCCACCGGCGTCAGGCCGCTGCTCGAAATTCGCGACCTCGCCATCACCTTCAAGACCGGCGGCGGCGACGTCCAGGCGGTGCGGAATGCACACCTGACCATCATGCCCGGTGAAACGGTGGCCATCGTGGGCGAGTCCGGTTCCGGCAAGTCCACCACCGCCCTGGCCGCCATCGGCCTCCTGCCCAACAACGGCAAAGTGTCCGGCGGCCAGATCCTGCTCGACGGCGAGGACATCGCCCACGCCTCCGAGCAGCGCATGATCGAGCTGCGCGGCAACACCATCGGCATGGTGCCGCAGGACCCCATGTCCAACCTGAACCCGGTATGGAAGATCGGCTACCAGGTCCGGGAGACACTGCGGGCAAACGGCCGGCCCAGCGGTCCGGACGATATCGCCAAGGTGTTGTCCCAGGCCGGGCTGCCGGACGCCAAGCGCCGGGCCAATCAGTACCCGCACGAGTTCTCGGGCGGCATGCGCCAGCGTGCGCTGATCGCCATCGGCCTCTCCTGCCAGCCGCGCCTGCTGATCGCGGACGAGCCGACGTCGGCCCTTGACGTCACCGTCCAGCGGCAGATCCTGGACCACCTGGAAACCATGACCAACGAGCTGGGCACCTCGGTGCTGCTGATCACCCACGACCTCGGCCTCGCAGCCGAGCGTGCGGACAAAGTCGTGGTCATGTACCAGGGCCGCGTCGTTGAGGCCGGGCCGTCGCTGGAACTGCTGCGCAACCCGCAGCACCCCTACACCAAGCGGCTCGTGGAGTCCGCGCCGTCCCTTGCCAGCCGCCGCATCCAGGTGGCCAAGGAACAGGGCGTGGAGACGTCGGACCTGCTGGCGCCTGCCGCCGAAACGGTAAAGCCGGACACTTTCCTGCAGATCCAGGACCTGCGGAAGGTCTACAAGCTCCGCTCGGGGCTGGGCAAGGCGACGGACTTCGCGGCCGTTGACGGCGTAAGCTTCGACGTCCGGCGGGGAACCACGACGGCGATCGTGGGGGAGTCGGGTTCCGGCAAGTCCACAGTGGCCAAGATGGTGCTCCAGCTGGAGAAGCCGACCGAGGGCAGGATCCTGTTCGACGGCGTCGACACCTCGGCCCTGAAGCCTGCCGAGCTGTTCAAGTTCCGCAGGCGGGTCCAGCCGATCTTCCAGGACCCGTACGGCTCCCTCGATCCGATGTACAACATTTACCGCACGATCGAAGAACCATTGCGGGTGCACAAGATCGGGGACCAGGCCAGCCGGGAGAAGAAAGTCCGGACATTGCTGGACCAGGTGGCTCTGCCCCAGTCCGCCATGCAGCGGTATCCCAATGAGCTGTCCGGCGGCCAGCGGCAGCGTGTGGCCATCGCACGGGCACTGGCGCTGGACCCCGAGGTGATCATTTGTGATGAGGCAGTCTCCGCGCTGGACGTGCTGGTGCAGGCGCAGGTGCTGAACCTTCTCGCCGACCTGCAGGCCAACCTTGGGCTGACGTACCTGTTCATCACGCACGACCTTGCCGTGGTGCGCCAGATCGCGGACCACGTCTGCGTGATGGAAAAGGGCCGCCTGGTGGAGACCGGGTCCACGGACGACGTCTTCGAATCGCCCAAGCAGGAGTACACCAAGGCCCTGCTCAACGCCATTCCCGGCGCGAAGCTGATGCTTCCGCCTGAGGTGGCATAGCGGGACGTTTTCCCTGAACGGCTGGAGCCGGGACCTTTGGGTCCCGGCTCCAGCCGTTTTAATGGACCGGTTTGATCGACCGGCGAGACTGTCTGGGTGGCGGGCGGAACCAGCCCGGTTCGGCTGTCAGTCCTGGAAGGTGCGCCCGCCGGCAGGCACGGCGGCGAGGGCGCCCTGCTCCGCTGCGGCTTTCCGGTCCAGCCCGAGGTCCCTTAGCCTGCGCTCAAGAATCCCGCCCAGTGCCGTGCGGCCTTCGGGGTTCATGTGCACCGCATCGGCGAGGTCCTTCGCCAGCCCGTACCTGGTGAGCCAGTCGCCTGTGGAGATAAACGGCAGACCGTTGGCTCCCGCCACGGCACCGAGCAAAGCGTCCACCTCGCTCCGCCGGCCGCCGCCGTCGTTCGCTCCCCGGGCCAGGGTGCCGATCATTGCCAGCCGTGTGCCGGGATAGCGGCTCCGCAGCTCAGCGATCAGCCGCTGGGCGTTCCGTGCGATCTGCGCGTTGCTTGCGCCTCCGCCTGCGTCGTTGCCACCGCCCTCGACCACAATGAGGGCGGGAGTGCCGGAGGGGAGCTGCCAGTCCCCGCGCTGCAGGGCGTCCACGTAGTTACCGGTGGCGCCGTTCGCCGCGACATAGCCGGTGCCCCCGCGGCCGCAAAAGTACACGTTGTACCCGGCAGCGGCCAGGCCCAGGCGGGGCCAGCCGTCAACGGGTTCCGACTGGGAATCCCCAATCAGCAGGACAGTCTTGCCCACATCGGGCACAACTGCTTCCAGCCGGCCGTTGCCCGTATTCAGGACGTGGGCAGTGGCTGCCACCGACACCCTCGCGGCGCCCGGCTTCACGGCTGACGCCTGGTTGTTGGCTGCCTGGCCTGCGGCTGCCCGCGACAGGCTGCTGCCGCCCGGACCAGCGGAAAGTCCGACTCCACCGGATCCCGCGACCACGAGCCCGGCGACCACTGCGGCCACAGCCCACGCGGCACCGCGCATGGTGCTGGCCTTGGCAGGGGGCATCGTTGTCTCCGGCGTGCTCAAAGGATGGGCTCTGTGTCACAGACATCATGCCATGCACACGCAGGCGGCAGTGAACTTGGTCACATCCAGTGCGGGACGATGGCTGATCTTGGCTCAAGCGGCGGTGGTCAGTCCCGCTGGAATTTAGGCCAACAAATGGCTCAGCGGCTAGAATAGAGGAAGGCGCCCTCTGCCAAGGGCCTTGTCCGTCGTGCGTTCCGGTTGGAAATGTCGCGATACCTCAGCTGACTTCACCACTGAATCGAGCAATAACGCATGTCTGAAACCTCCACCAACACTGCGG